>Ga0160457_1000040_pt1 | contig 212275 bp, 203 predicted proteins | sample HID1972M_E6MG_FD_108242 | JGI IMG/M metagenome (GOLD analysis project Ga0160457, IMG submission 108242) | Enriched pill bug-associated microbial communities from UW Madison campus, WI, USA - HID1972M_E6 MG | ecosystem: Host-associated > Arthropoda: Insects > Digestive system > Unclassified ...
CGCATCCACGACCACGGCTGGAACATCCACATCGACAACCCCAGCACCACCGCCCGCGTCTGGCTCATCCCCCCACCCTGGATCGACCCCACCCAAACCCCCCGACCCGCCGGCAAACACAGATACGACTACGTACCCTGACCCCCCGCCGTCTCTGCCGGCGTCTCCCCCGGCGTCTCCCCTCGATGCACCGGCGCTGCGCGCCGGCACTCGATCACCGGGACGGGCGCGGGATCTCGATACACCGGCGCTGCGCGCCGGCACTCGATCACCGGGGTGCGCGCCGGCACTCGATCACCGGGGTGCGCGCCGGCACTCGATCACCGGGAGGGGGCACGTGATCTCGATACACCGGCGCTGCGCGCCGGCACTCGATCACCGGGGAGGCTGCGCGCCGGCACTCGATCACCGGGGACGGGAGGCGGAGGGCGGGGGGTCAGCGGGGGGCGCGGGCGACGAGAGTCCGCGCGTGCCGCAGCACTGGCTCGTCGACCATCTGACCGCGGTGACTGAACACGCCCCGCTCCCCCTCGGCGGCGGCGAGCACTCCGCGCGCCCAGGCCAGGTCACCCGCATCCGGCCGGTAGGCGTCGCGGATCGTCGCGACCTGGCCGGGATGGATGCATGCCGTCGCCGCGAACCCCGAGGCGACGGCATCCCGTGCCTCACGACGCAGCCCCTTCACATCCCCGATGTCGACATGGACGGCGTCGATCGCGGCCTTGCCCGCCGCGCCGGCCGCCAGCAGCACGCGAGCACGCGCGTAGCGGGCGATGTCGCGGTATCCGCCCTTCGGCTTGCGACTGGACGTCCCTCCGAGCGACGCGACGAGATCCTCGGCGCCCCACATCAGCGCGACGACGTTGTCGAGTCCGGCGAGCTTCTCCGCGGACGCGACGCCCTTCGCCGTCTCGCACAGCGCGACGACCGCGAACCGCGGATCCAGGCGCGCGACCTTCTTGGCCGACTCGGCCTTCGCGACCATGATCGTCCGATAATCGGTCTGCGACAGCGTGGCCAGGTCCGAGGCGAACGCGTCCGACCCGATCGGGTTGATGCGCACGATCACGCGATCGGGATCGAGCTCGGATTCGATCAGCGCGCCACGAGCGGATGCCTTGGCGCCGGCGGCCACGGCATCTTCCAGGTCGAGGATCACGGCGTCGGAGCGCTCCGCCGCCTTCGCGAAGCGCTCCGGCCGGTCGGCGGGGCAGAACAGCAGAGCGGGACCGAGGGCGAACGGCGCGTGTGCGGTCATGTCCTTCACGTTACTCCCGCCGGACGGTTAGGCTTCGGGCGATGATGCGCGTCACGGTCGTGATCCCGTCGCACGACGACGCCGTCCTGCTGCGCGCGTGCCTGGCGGCCCTGCGCACCCAGAACCGTCCGGCGGACGAGGTGATCGTCGTCGACAATGCCTGCACGGACGACACCGCCGAGGTGGCCCGCGCGGCGGGCGCACGCGTGGTCACCGAACCGCTGCGCGGCGTGACGCCGGCCACCGCCTGCGGCTTCGACGCCGCCCGAGGCGACCTGCTGCTGAGGCTGGATGCCGACTCGGTCCCGCCACCGGACTGGGTCGCGCGCGTCGTCGCCGCCTTCACCGACCCCACCCTGGGCGCGCTGAGCGGCCCCGGCCGCTTCTACGGCGGCAACGCCGTCACGCGCTGGATCGGCGCCCACCTCTACATCGGCGGCTACGCGACGGTGGTCCCCCTGCTGCTGGGCCACCCCGTGCTGTTCGGATCGAACCTCGCGCTGCGCCGCGCCGTGTGGGAGCGGATCCGCCACCGCGTGCACCGGCGGGAGCCGCACGTGCACGACGACCTCGACATCTCCATCAACCTGCCGCCCGGCACCACCGTCCGCTTCGACCGCTCTCTCCGCGTCGGCGTCTCGGCGCGGCCCTTCGACTCCGCGCGCGGACTGTGGCGGCGCGTGGCGTGGGCGGGCGAGACGGTCGCGATCAACCACCGCGAGCAGTCGATGCTCGCACGGAGACGCGAGTGGCGGGCCGCCCCGGGCATCGACCGCCTCAGCCGGCACGGTCGGCGAGGCTGACGATCGCGCGTGTGAGCTCGACGGGCGCATCCTCGCTCGGACTGTGCCCTCCCGCGGTGACGAGCATCTCCGCACCGATGCGCTGAGCGAAGTCGCGATGCAGCGCGAGCGGCCAGAGGTCGTGCGTCCCGGCGACGACGAGCTTCGGCGCCGCCAGCGCGGCGGTGGAACCGTCGAAGTCGGGGGTCGCGCGCATGAGACCGATGACATCGGCCACACTGCCCTGCCGCGTCAGCGCGAAGCGCTCACGCACGAACCGCACGCGGTGCTGCGGCGCCCGATTCAGGTTCGTGCGGACGCCCCACACCATGAGGGCCGCGCCGGTCCGGTCCGAGGTCAGCCCCGACACCCGACCGAAGCCCTTGACCCCGCGGAACGCCTGTCCCGACAGGGGCGGCGCCGACACCAGCGTCAGCGAGGCGACGATCCGGGGAGCGGCCGCCGCCGTCGCCTGGACGACCGTCCCGGCGAACGAGTACCCGACCAGATGCACCGGCGCCCGGCCGGCGGCGATCACGGCGCGCAGATCGTCGACGAACAGAGGGAGGTCATAGCGCTCCCGCGGCGGGCGGAGGTTCTCGGGGCCGGCCCGCCAGGACTCGTACTGACCGGCCAGATCGTACGACTCCGCCCGGAAGCCGGCATCCGCCAGCAGCGGCAGCAGGAGGACGAAGTCCTCCTTCGATCCGGTCGCGCCGGGCACCAGGACGATCCGCGGGGCGTTCTCCGCGCCGGCGACGAGGCCGGCAAGCGCACCGCTGGGCGCAGCGAACTCGTGGCGGGTCACGCCGGGCGGCAGTCGCCGCCAATCGACCTCGCCGCGCCCGGCGTCGAGGGTGCGGGCCTGCTCGGCGGTCATCGCGCGTACGTCGATCACGCGCTCACGCTATCGTCCCGGCCCCCTCGAGGTCCGGCGACACCCGGCCCGGCGGCACGGATCCGGGCCGAGGCCGGTCAGGCGACGCCGAGCGCGCGAGCGATCACCAGCAGCTGCACCTCGTTCGTGCCCTCGCCGATCTCGAGGATCTTCGAGTCCCGATAGTGACGGGCCACCGCGTACTCGTTCATGAACCCGTTGCCGCCGAAGATCTGCGTCGCCTCGCGCGCGTTGTCCATCGCCGCATCGCTGGAGGTCAGCTTGGCGATCGCCGCCTCCGTCTTGAACGGCCGGCCGGCGTCGCGCAGCCGTGCCGCGTGCAGCCAGGCCAGCCGCGCCGTGTGCACCCGCTGCTGCATACGGGCGAGGGTGAACTGGATGCTCTGGCGCGTCGCGAGCGGATCTCCGAACACCGTGCGACTGTGCGCGTAGGCGACGGCCGCCTCGAGACACCCCTCGGCCGCGCCGGTGGCCAGCGCCGCGATCGCGATCCTCCCCTCGTCGAGGATGTGCAGGAAGTTCGCGAAGCCGCGCCCGCGCTCACCGAGGAGGTTCGCCTCGGGCACGCGCACGCCCTCGAAGGTGAGCGGGTGGGTGTCGCTGGCGTGCCAGCCGACCTTGTCGTACGGGGCCTCGACGGTGAAGCCCGGCGTACCGTGCGGCACGATGATCGTCGAGATCTCCTTGCCGGTCCCGCTCGTCCCGGTCACGGCGGTGACCGTGACGAAGCGGCTGATCGGCGTGCCCGAGTTCGTGATGAACTGCTTCGCGCCGTCGATGACCCACTCCTCACCGTCGAGGCGCGCCGTCGTGCGGGTGGCCCCCGCGTCCGAGCCGGCCTCGGGCTCGGTCAGCCCGAAGGCCGCGAGCGCACGACCGGCCAGCAGATCGGGCAGCAGCCGATGCCTCTGCTCGTCGGTGCCGAACCGGAACACCGGCATGGCGCCGAGGCTCACTCCGGCCTCGAGCGTGATCGCGATGGACTGGTCGACGCGCCCGAGCGCCTCGATCGCGAGCCCGAGCGCCGTGTAGTCCCCGCCCTGCCCGCCGACCTCCTCGGGGAAGGGGAGGCCGAACAGGCCCATCTCCCCCATCTGCGCGACGACGTCCATCGAGAGCGTCTTGGTCCGGTCGGCCTCGTACGCCTGCGGCGCGACGACCTCGTCCGCGAAGGCGCGGACCAGCCGCGCCAGCTCGAGCTGATCCTCGTCCAGGTCGTACATCGACAGATCGATCATGTCTTTCCCTTCACCCGAGCAGCACCCTCATCCGAGCAACATCGCACGGCCCGGGTCGCGCAGCACGTCCCCGACCTCGGAGAGGAAGCGCGACCCCTGCTCGCCGTCGGCGACGCGATGGTCGAAGGAGAGGCTCAGCGTGAGTACGTCGCGCAGCGCGATCTCGCCCTCGTGCTCCCAGGGCCGGCGACGCACCGACCCGAGCCCCAGGATCCCGGCCTCGCCGGGATTGAGGATCGGCGTGCCCGCGTCGACGCCGAACACCCCGAAGTTGGTGATCGAGAACGTGCCCCCGGTCAGCGCGTCGAGCCCCGTCCGGCCCGATCGGGCGGTGCGGGCCAGGTCGCCGATGGCGTCGGCGAGCTCCACGAGGGTGCGGGTGCCGGCATCCTTGATGTTCGGCACGATGAGTCCGCGTTCGGTGGCGGCTGCGACGCCCAGGTTGACGTAGCCGTACTGGAGGATCTCACCGCCGTCCTCGTCCCAGCGCGCGTTGAGCGACGGGTGCCGCCCGAGCGCGAGGCAGACGGCCTTGGCGACGATGGCGAGGATGCCGATGCGGTGCTCGGACAGTCGTGCGTCGGCGCGCAGCCGTGTCAGCAGCCGCTGCGTCTCGGTGACGTCGACGGTCAGGAACGTCGTCACGTGCGGTGCGGTGAAGGCGCTGCGCACCATCGCCTCGGCCGTGTGCTTGCGCACGCCGCGGATCGGGATGCGGGTGATCCGGTCCTCCGGCGCCCCGACCTCCGGGCGCACCGGCGCCGCCGCCGCGCCGCGCGTGGCGACGCGCTCGGCGTAGGCCTCGACGTCGGCACGCGTGATGACGCCGGTCGCCCCGGTCGCCTCGACGAGAGCGAGATCGATGCCGAGATCCTTCGCGAGCTTGCGCACGGGCGGGGTCGATCGCGGGCGCTCGTGCCGCGTGTCGGCGGGAGCGTCCTCGACGACGTCGTGCGGTGCCGCCTCGAGCACCGCGGTGTCGCGGCGCGGTGCGACCGCCGCGCTGCGGGCGCGCCGCTGCGGTCGTCCGGCGGCGCGGGGCGCGGCACCGTAGCCGACGAGGTTCGGCGTGGCCTTCTCCTCGGTCACGGCCGCCTTCTCCTCGGTCGCGGCCGCCGTCTCCTCGGTCACGGCCGCCACCGTCTGCCCCGCGGGGGCCGCGGAGTCCTCGTCACCGGCGATCTCGAAGGCGATGAGCACCTCGCCGACGGGTACGACGTCACCGGCGGCGTGATGCAGCGCGGCGACGGTGCCGGCGAACGGCGACGGCAGCTCGACGATGGCCTTGGCCGTCTCGACCTCGGCGATCGTCTGATTGAGGGCGACCTCGTCACCCTGGGCGACCAGCCACTGCACGATCTCGGCCTCGGGCAGCCCCTCGCCGAGGTCGGGCAGCCGGAACTCGGTGATCACGACGACACCTCCGACAGGCTGTTGGGCCGGTCCAGCACCCGGTCGACGGCGTCGAGGATCCGATCGAGGTCCGGCAGGTGGTGCTTCTCGAGCTTCGCCGGCGGGTACGGGATGTCGTGGCCGGTGACGCGCTGGGGCGGCGCCTCGAGGTAGTGGAAGCAGCTCTCGGTGATGCTCGCGATCAGCTCGGCCCCGACGCCCGCCTCGCGTGCGGCCTCATGGGTCACCACGACCCGTCCGGTCTTGCGGACGGATGCCGTCACGGTCCGGTAGTCCACCGGCGACAGCGAGCGCAGGTCGATGACCTCGATCGAGGTCCCCTCGTCCTCGGCGGCCGTCGCGGCATCCAGGCAGGTCAGCACCTGCGCGCCGTACGCGAGCAGCGTGACGTCGGTGCCCTCGCGCACGACGCGCGCGACGCCCATGGGGGCGGCGTCGGCGACATCGGCGTCCACGTCGACCTCGCCCTTGGTGTGATAGAGCCGCTTGGGCTCGAAGAACACGACCGGGTCGTCGCTCGCGATCGCCTGGCGCAGCATCGTGTAGGCGTCCTGCGGATTCGAGACGGCGACCACGCGCAGCCCCGCCGTGTGCACGAAGTAGGCCTCGGGCGACTCCGAGTGGTGTTCGGCCGCACCGACACCGCCCGCCCACGGGATGCGGATCGTGATCGGCATGCGCACCCGGCCGAGCGTGCGGTAGTGCAGCTTCGCGACCTGGCAGACGATCTGGTCGAACGCCGGATACACGAACCCGTCGAACTGGATCTCCACGACCGGACGGTAGCCCCGGAAGGCGAGGCCGACGGCGGTGCCCATGATGCCGGACTCGGCCAGCGGCGTGTCGATGACCCGCTGGGCGCCGAACTCGGCGAGCAGCCCGTCCGTGATGCGGAACACGCCGCCGAGGGCGCCGACGTCCTCCCCCATGACCAGCACGCGGTCGTCGTCGGCCATCGCGCGGCGCAGCCCCGCCGTGAGCGCCTTGCCCATCGTGAGCTCGGTCATCGCGGCGCCTCCTCGTCCGAGAAGCCGTCGAGGTAGGCGGAGAAGCGCAGGCGCTGCTCGTCGATCCCGGTGTGCGGCTCCGCGTACACGTGGTCCAGGACGGCCAGCGGCGGCCGGGTCTCGGCGGTGATGGCGGCCTCGCGCATCGCCGCGGCGAACCGGTCCGCATCGTGCTGGACCGACGCCTGGAACGCCTCGTCGAAGCCGTCGACGGCGCGCAGGTGCGCTTCGAGGCGGGTGAGCGGATCGCGACGACGCCACGCGTCCACCTCGTCCCGGCTGCGATAGCGGGTCGGATCGTCGGAGGTGGTGTGCGGGCCCATCCGGTAGGTCACCGCCTCGATGAACACGGGGCCCTTGCCGCCGCGGGCGTGATCGAGGGCCCAGCGCATCGCCGCCGTGCACGCGATGACGTCGTTGCCGTCCACACGCAGGCTCGGGATGCCGAATCCCGGCGCGCGACCGGCGATCGGGAACTTCGCCTGCACCGTGACAGGCTCCGAGATCGCCCACTGGTTGTTGGAGCACACGAACACGACGGGGCTGCGGAACGAGGAGGCGAACACCAGCGCCTCGTTGAGGTCGCCCTGGCTGGTGGCGCCGTCGCCGAAGTAGGCGACGGCGACCTGGTCGGTGCCGTCGCGCTGGATGCCCATCGCGTAGCCGGCGGCGTGCAGGGACTGCGCGCCGATGATGATCTGCGGCGTCGCCAGGTTCAGATCGTGCGGATCGTAGGTGGAGTGCTGTTCGCCGCGCCACGAGAGGACGAGGTCGGCCGGCCGGGCGCCGCGCACGACCTGCACGCCGAGCTCCCGGTAGCTGGGGAAGAGGAAGTCGTCGTCGCGGCACGCGCGGGCGGTGCCGATCTGCACGGCCTCCTGGCCCTGAGCGGGCGCCCAGAGGCCCAGGTGCCCCTGCCGCTGCAGCGCGACGCCCTCGGTGTCGATGCGGCGGGTGAGCGCCATGTCGCGGTAGAGCCCGCGGAGCGCGTCCGTGTCGAGGTCGGCGGCCCAGCGATCGAGCTGCGGGTCCGAGACCCGCTCGCCGTCGGGGGTGAGCAGCCGCGCGAGGTCATCGAGATCGGTGGACACTCCGCTGACCGGAGCGAGGGTGTGCGTCATCGTCATCACCTTTCTGTTCGCGGCCGCGCGTCTTGTGGACCCGTCGGCCGGTGCAGAGCGCCGGCGTCGTCGCCGGTTGTCCCGAGGGTACGTCGGTATCGCACCTAGCTCAAGTATCCGGATAACGATTGAGCATGTTGCGAAACTGCGCGCCTCCGCCCCTGCTAATGTTTCGCACTATGGGATCCCTCGATCACGTCGATCTCGAGCTGCTGAACGCGCTCGCCGATGATCACCGCGCGACCGTCGTCGCGCTCGCCGAGCGCCTGGGGCTGTCGCGGAACACCGTGCAGGCGCGCATGGCGAAGCTCGAGCGCTCGGGTGTCTTCCTCTCGTTCGAGCGCGCCATGGCCCCGACGGCGCTGGGCTTCCCGATCGAGGCGATGATCAACGTCATGGTCAAGCAGGCCGACCTGCCGCGCATCACGCGCGACCTGGCGCTGATCCCCGAGGTGCTGCAGTGCCACGGCATCAGCGGCCAGGTCGATCTCGTGGTGCGCGTGGCAGCGCGCGACACGCAGCATCTGTTCGACGTCGACGCCCGCATCCTCGCGATCGACGGCGTCGAGCGCACCGAGACCTCCCTCGCGATGGGCGAGGTCATCGGGTATCGGGTACGACCGCTCCTGGAAGAGGCTCGACGGGAGTCGTGACACCGGCATCCCGCCGGATGAGGATCACCCCGGCGAGGATCAGCGCGCCCCCGGCGAACTGGATGGGCGCCGGCGTCTCGGCCAGGAGCAGCCACGCGAAGGCGAGCGCGAACAGCACCTCGGACAGCCCGATGAACGACGCCAGGCGCGAGCCGACGCGCGGCACCGCCATCACGCCGAACGCGTAGCCGAGCGTCGTGGCGACGGCGCCGACCCACAGCAGCGGCAGGATCCCGGGCATCTCGATCCCCCGGAACGCGACCGTGATGTCGGGGGCGGCGAACGGCAGGATGCCGGTGACGGCCAGCAGCAGCATCGTCGCGGCACCGACCAGCAGCCCGCCCGAGGCCAGCGCGAGCGGCGGCAGGTCGTCACCGGTGCGCTCGGCCATGACGAAGTAGACGCACACGCACAGCGCCGCCGCGAGGGCGAACAGCGTGCCGAGCAGATCGAACCGCGCACCGGCGATGTCGACGACCAGGACGAGCCCGATCACGGCGACGAGCGAGCCGGCGAGCACGAGCCGCGACGGCGCGCGGCGTGTGCGCACCCAGACGAACCCGACGAGGAACACCGGAGCCAGGTACTGGATCAGCAGGGCGACGGCCACCGGCATCCGCTGCATGGCGGAGAAGAAGAACAGCTGGCACCCGGCGACCGGCGCCAGTCCGAACACGAGCAGCGCCAGCCCGTGGCGGCGCAGGAACCCGCGCTCGCGCCGGACCGCCCGGACGAGCGCCGGCGCGAGGATCAGGCCGGCCAGGCTCATCCGCACGATGAGCGCCGCCGACAGCGACCAGCCGGCCTCGAGAAGAGGCTTGACGAGCGGGCCGCTGGACGCGAATGCGAACGCCGACGTGACCGCCAGGAGGATGCCGCCCGTACTGGGTCCGCGCGGCGGCGGCGGGGCGACGACGACGGGGATGGGCGCGGTCTGCGTCACCGGCGGTCCTTCGGGGTTCGGAGCGTGTCAGGAGTGCACTGTGCTTACACTGGTGACGCTACCGCCCGAGGCTGTCAGGAGTCAAGATGGTTTTCATCCGTGACACGGAATTGTCCCTGCGCGCCACCGCAGCGCTCGTCAACACGCTCCCCGAGACCGACTCCGACGGGGCGGACCACCTGGCCTGCCACGCCGATCTCGACCTGTTCCTCGCCGAGTTCCCCTACACCGGCGCGGTGCGCCACGACGACGAGGAACTGGCGGCGCTGCGCGCGATCCGCCCGCGGCTGCACGCGCTGTGGGGCGCGGATCGCAGCGCCGCCGTGCCGCTCGTGAATGCGATGCTGCGCGACGGGCGGGCGCTCCCCCAGCTCGTCATCCACGACGACTACGACTGGCACGTGCACGCGACGGACGAGTCCGATCCGCTCGCCACCCGCATCCTCGTCGAGGCGGCGATGGCGTTCGTCGAGGTCATCCGCGCCGACATGTACGACCGCGTGCGCCGGTGCGGCGCAGACGACTGCTCGTCGGTCTACATCGACTTCTCGAAGAACGGGTCGAAGCGCTACTGCGATGTCGGCAACTGCGGCAACCGCATGAACGTCAACGCGTACCGGCGTCGGAAGGCCCGAGAAAGCGCGTGACGGCCGCCGCGGCCTCCCGCGGCGTCTCGTAGTGGATGAGGTGGCCCACCCCGGCGATCTCGACCAGCTCGGCGTCGGGGAACAGGGCGCGCAGCCGGCGCTCCGCCTCGATCGGGGTGATGTCGTCACGGTCCGCGGCGATCAGCAGCGTCGGCTGCCGGATGCCGGGGGCGAACTGCCGCACGTCGTGCGAGACCGACGCCACGAAGGCGTCGTGCAGCACGTCGCGATCGGCGAAGCGCGAGAAGTACCGATCGTGCTGGTCGTGGATGAAGGCGCGCAGCGCGCGGTCCTTCGTCTTGGCCATCGAGACACTCATCACCCGCACGATGAGCCGGCTGCGCAGCAGCGCCTCGCCCAGCGGGCGGGGCAGGCGCGCGCCGGCCCAGTAGTAGAGCACGGCCAGCCGCGTCAGCAGACCGCGCGGACCCTCGAGCGCGGGGGCACCGATGGGGTTGACCAGCACGACACGCGGGGTTTCGAGGCCCTGCGCCACGGCCGCCGCGGTCACGATCGAGCCGAACGAGTGGCCCAGGACGGGCGCGCCGGGCGCGACGGCGGCACCGAAGGCCGCGAGCCAGTCCGCGTACGCCGCGAGGTCGTGCCGGCGCCCCGGCAGCGGCGCCGTCTCGCCGAATCCCGGCAGGTCGGGCGAGATGACCCGGATGCCGTCGAGGTAGGCGACCACGGGCTCGAGACCGTGATGATCGCCGCGGAACCCGTGGACGGCCAGCAGCGTCGTGGCCGCGTCCGCCGATCCGTACTCCCAGTACGCCGTCGTCCCGCCGAGCACCTCGATCTCGCGCCGGACGGCGGGGATCTCGTTCAGACGTGCGGCGTACGGATGCGGGGCTGTCACCCGTCGAGTCTACGAGTCCCGCGAGCCGCTCCCGGGCGATGTCGGCGACGGGCCATACCGTCGAAGGCATGGACACCCGGCAGCCCGAGCAGCTTCCCCTCTGGGGCGACGACCCCGCCGTGGCGGATCCGGTCCTCGCCGCCCCGGCACTCCCCGCGCGCGCGGCGTGGACGCACGCCGTGGGCGTGTTCGATCTCGAGACGACGGGCGTCGACGTCACCGGCGACCGCATCGTCACGGCGCACGTCGGGCTGCTCGACGCCGACGGCGCCGTGGTCCGCGCCCAGGGGTGGCTCGCCGATCCCGGCATCGACATCCCCGAGGGGGCGACGGCCGTCCACGGCATCACGACCGCACGCGCCCGCGCCGAGGGACGCCCCGCGGGAGCGGTCGTCGCCGAGGTCGTCGCCGCGCTGCGCGAGCTGTTCGACGCCGGCATCCCGGTCGTGGCGTACAACGCGCCGTTCGACTTCTCGCTGCTCAAGTACGAGGCGCTCCGTCACGGCCTCACCCCCATCGACTCCCCCGCCCCCGTGATCGACCCGCTCGTCGTCGACAAGACCTATGACCGCTTCCGCAAGGGCAAGCGCACCCTCGAGGTCGTCGCGGCGCACTACGCCGTCACGCTGGAAGGCGCGCACGACGCCGCTGCCGACGCCGTCGCGGCCGGTCGCGTCGCGCAGGCGCTCGCCGGCAGGTACGCGCTGCCGGCCGACCCGCACGAGCTGCACACGCAGCAGATCGGCTGGGCGCGCGCGCAGGCCGAGAGCCTGACCGAGTACTTCGTCCGGATCGGACGCCTCGACCCCGAGGACGTCGTGGACGGCAGCTGGCCGATCCGGTAGCCCACCGGGCTCGCCGCAACGACGAAGGCCCCGCCGGAGCGGGGCCCTCGGGAACGACGGAGCTTACTTGCTGCCGCCGAAGCCCTTGAAGCGCTGGTTGAACTTCTCGACGCGACCGGCCGAGTCCATGATGCGCTGCTTGCCCGTGTAGAAGGGGTGCGACGCAGACGAGATCTCGACGTCGATGACGGGGTACGTGACGCCGTCCAGCTCGATGGTCTTGTCGCTCGACACCGTCGAACGGGTCAGGAAGGTCTCGCCGGAGCCCAGGTCGCGGAAAACGACGGCCTGGTACTCGGGGTGAATGTCGGTCTTCATGGGGTTCCTCACGTGGTGCACTGGATTTTGCCAGGGCGTGGAAGTCGGCGGTGCGGCTGCTCGGGTCTCCCGAACGCACCAACGAGCGATTCTATCAGGACGCGGCGCGCGCCGCGAACCGCCCGTCGGCCTCGGACAGGATGATCTCGGCGCCGAACGTCGCCGTCAGGTTCTCGGCCGTCAGCGTCTCGGCGATCGGCCCCTGTGCGACCACCCCGCCGTCGCGCAGCAGCAGGACGTGGGTGAATCCGACCGGGATCTCCTCGACGTGGTGCGTCACCATGATCATTGCCGGCGTCGTGGGCGCCTGGGCGTATCCGCCGAGCAGGCTGAGGAGCTCCTCGCGCGCGCCGAGGTCGAGGCTCGCCGTCGGTTCGTCGAGCAGCAGCATCTCGGGGTCGGTCATGATGGCCCGCGCGATCTGCACGCGCTTCTGCTCCCCGTCGGACAGGGTGCCGAAGGTGCGCTCGGCGAGGTCCTCGAGCTTCCACTCGGCCAGCACGCGGCGCGCGCGACGCTCGTCGATGGTCTCGTAGTCCTCGTTCCATCTGCCGAGGACCGAGTACGCGGCCGTCAGCACGACGTCGAGGACGGTCTCCTCGGGCGGGATGCGCCTGGCCATCGCCGACGAGGCGAATCCGATGCGCGGGCGCAGCTCGAACACGTCGGTGCGGCCGAGGCGCTCGTCGAGGATCGTGACGACGCCCGAGGTCGGGTGGATCAACGTCGCCGCGAGCTGCAGGATCGTCGTCTTGCCCGCGCCGTTGGGGCCGAGGACGACCCAGCGCTGATCGTCGGTGACCGTCCAGTCGACCCGATCGACGATGTTGCGTGCGTTGCGGCGGACGACGACGTCGGCGAATTCCAGGACCTGCGGCATGCGTCCAGCCTATCGGCCGGACGCGGCCACCTCGCGGTACAGCGCCGCCGTGGCGTCGGCGATCGCCGCCCAGCTGAACTCGCTGGCGGCCCGTTCGCGCCCGGCGGCGCCGTACGCGCGCGCCTTCGCGGGGTCGGAGACGACCTCGGTGAGGGTCGCGGCGAGGTCGGCGACGAACCTCTCCGGGTCGATCGGCGTGCCGGTGCCGTCCTGGACCTGCTCGATCGGCACGAGCCGGCCGGTCACACCGTCGACGACGACCTCCGGGATGCCGCCGGTCGCCGTCCCCACGACCGCCGCCCCGCACGCCATCGCCTCGAGGTTGACGATGCCCAGCGGCTCGTACACCGAGGGGCAGACGAACGTCGTCGCGGCCGTCAGGATCGCGCACAGCTGATCGCGCTGGAGGAACTCGTCGATCCAGACGACGCCGTCGCGCTCAGCCTGCAGGCCGCGCACGAGCCCTTCCACCTCGGCCATGATCTGGGGGGTGTCCGGCGCGCCCGCGCACAGGATCACCTGGACGTCCTCGGGCAGGCGCGCCGCAGCCCGCAGGAAGTACGGCAGACCCTTCTGGCGCGTGATGCGTCCCACGAACACGACCGACGGGCGCACGGGGTCGATGCCGTGGCGGGCGAGGAGCGCCGGATCCTCGACGGGCCGCCAGGACTCCACGTCGATGCCGTTGTAGATGACGCGGACCTTGCCGGGATCCAGCGCGGGATAGCTGCGCAGGATGTCCTGCCGCATGCCGTCGCTGACGGCGACCACGGCGGCTGCGCCCTCGTACGCGGTCTTCTCGATGAAGCTCGACACCGCGTACCCGCCGCCGAGCTGCTCCGCCTTCCACGGCCGGAGCGGTTCGAGCGAGTGCGCCGTCACGATGTGCGGGATGCCGTGCAGCAGTGCCGCGAGATGGCCGGCGAAGTTCGCGTACCAGGTGTGGCTGTGGACGACATCGGCCCCGGCGACGTCGCCGACGATCGCGAGGTCGGTGCCGAGCGTCTGGATCGCGGCGTTGGCGGCGGCGAGCTCGGTCGGCACGAGGTAGGAGGTCGTGCCCGCCTCGTCGCGCTCGGCGCCGAAGGCCCGCACGCGCACGTCGAGGCTCTCCCGAAGCGCCGTCACGAGCTCGGTCACATGGACGCCCGCGCCCCCGTAAACCTCGGGCGGGTACTCCTTCGTGATGATGTCGACGCGCATGTCACGAACGCTAGTACAGACGCTCTACCCGGCATAGTCTGGTGCCATGCCTGCAGCGCCGAAGGTCTTTGGAATCGTTCTCGCCGGCGGCGAGGGCAAGCGACTCATGCCCCTGACGGTGGACAGGGCCAAGCCCGCCGTGCCGTTCGGAGGCCAGTACCGCCTCATCGACTTCGCGATATCCAACCTCATCAACTCGGGGCTGCGGCAGATCGTCGTGCTGACGCAGTACAAGTCGCACAGTCTCGACCGGCACGTGTCGCAGACCTGGCGCATGTCCGCCCTGCTCGACTCGTACGTGGCCTCGGTGCCCGCCCAGCAGCGACTCGGCAAGCGGTGGTTCTCGGGCTCGGCCGACGCGATCCTGCAGTCCCTCAACCTCATCCACGACGAGAAGCCCGACATCGTGGCCGTCATCGGCGCCGACCACGTCTACCGGATGGACTTCCAGCAGATGCTCGACGCGCACATCGCCTCCGGCGCGCGGGCCACGGTCGCCGGCATCCGCCAGCCCATCTCGATGGCCAACCAGTTCGGCGTCATCGACGTCGACCCGTCCGACAGCACGACCATCCGCGAGTTCCTCGAGAAGCCGCAGAACCCGTCGGGACTGCCGGACAGCCCGCATGAGGTGCTCGCGTCGATGGGCAACTACATCTTCAACGCCGACGCGCTCATCGAGGCCGTCGAGTCCGACGGCGAGCTGCCCACGTCCAACCACGACATGGGCGGCGACATCATCCCCTACTTCGTCGGACGCGGCGAGGCGGCCGTCTACGACTTCATCCGCAACGATGTACCGGGGTCGACCGATCGCGACCGGGACTACTGGCGCGATGTGGGGACGCTCGACTCCTTCTTCGACGCGCACATGGACCTCATCTCCACGCTGCCGGTGTTCAACCTGTACAACACGGCGTGGCCGATCCACTCCCAGGCGGTCAACTCCCCGCCGGCGAAGTTCGTGCGCGACAGCGTGGGCCGGATGGGCAACGCCATCGACTCGATCGTCTCGCTCGGCTCGGTGCTGTCCGGGACGCATCTGGAGCGCAGCGTCGTCGGCCCGTGGACCCTCTCCGGCGGCGGATCGACGATCACCGACTCGGTGCTGTTCGACTACGTGAGCGTCGGCTCGGGGGCGCGCGTGCACCGCGCGATCCTCGACAAGAACGTCATCCTCGACGCCGGGGCGACCGTCGGGGTCGATCGCGAGCGCGACCTCGCGCGCGGCTTCACCGTGACGGACTCGGGCATCACGGTCGTCGGCAAGGGCGTGCACGTCACCGTCTGAGCCGCCGGTACGGTGGAAGGGTGCCTGATGCCCGCTTCCTCGTCGTGTTCGACGCCGATTCCACTCTGATCCGCAACGAGGTCATCGAGCTCATCGCCGACGAGGCCGGACGCGGGGCGGAGGTCGCCGCGGCGACCGAGGCGGCCATGCGCGGCGACGTCGACTTCGCCGCGAGCCTGCGCTCGCGCGTGCAGCAGCTGCGCGGGGTGCCGGTCTCCGCGTTCGCGCGCGTGCTCACCCGCATCGAGCCGACACCGGGGGTGCGCGAGCTCATCGCCGAGATCCACGCCCGCGGCGGCCGCGCCGCCGTCGTGTCGGGCGGCTTCCACGAGATCCTCGACACCGTCGCCCCGCAGCTCGGCGTCGACCTCTGGCGCGCCAATCGCCTCGCCGTCGACGGCGCGCACCTGGCCGGCGTCGTGGACGGCGACATCGTCGACGCCGCGGGCAAGGCCGACGCCCTGCGCGAGTGGGCGGACGACCTCGGCGTTTCGCTGTCGCGCACGATCGCCGTCGGCGACGGGGCGAACGACCTGCAGATGATGGGCGTCGCGGGCCTCGGCCTCGCCTTCAACGCCAAGCCCGCCGTGCGCGCCCGCGCCGACCTCGTCATCGAACGCGTCGACCTGCGCGAGGTCATCCCCCTCCTGCCGTGATCGCCGATGTCGGCGGGCAGGCGTAGCCTCACGGGCATGGACGTCATCCTCATTCCCGGCCTCTGGCTCGACGCGTCGTCGTGGGACGACATCGTCCCCCGGCTGCGCGACGCCGGACACACCCCCCGGCCGCTGACCCTCCCGGGAGTGGGCGCCCCGGCATCCGACAGCGCCCCGATCGGCATCGCCGACTGGGTGGATGCCGTCGTGGCCGAAGTCGACGCGACTGACGGGCCGGTCGCCCTCGTCGGACACAGCGGCGGAGGCAACGTCGCATGGGGTGCTGCGGACGCGCGGCCCGACCGGGTCGGGCGGGTCGTCTTCGTCGATACGATCCCGCCGTTCGACGGCGGTCAGATCTCGGAGTTCCCCGTCGTGGACGGGGTCATCCCGTTCCCGGGCTGGGACTTCTTCGACGACGAAGACGTGCACGACCTCGACGCCGCGACCCGCGCCGCGACGGCACCGCGGACCCGGAGCGTGCCGGCACGCGTGCCCACCGATCCGATCGCGCTGCGCGACGAGCGTCGCTTCGGCGTCCCGGTCACGCTGCTCATGGGCGCGATGGACGAAGAGGCGTTCCGCGACGCCGTCGCCCAGTGGGGGCCCTACGGCGCCGAGTTCGCAGCGATCGCGGACGCCGAGGTGGTCCGGCTCGACACGGCGCACTGGCCGCAGTTCACTCAGCCGGCGCGCCTGGCCGACGCCCTCGTCGCCGCGCTGCGGTGATCCTGCCGCCCCGGCGTCAGTGCCCCATGCCGAGGCCGCCGTCGACGGGGATCACGGCGCCCGAGATGTAGGCGGCAGCGTCCGAGGCTAGCCACTCCACGACTCCGGCGACCTCGTCCGCGCTGCCGAAGCGGCCGGCGGGGATGTTCTTGCGGTACTCGGCCTGGGTGTCCTCGGGGAGTGCGGCCGTCATGTCGGTCTCGATGAAGCCGGGCGCGACCACGTTCGCCGTGATGCCGCGCGCGCCCAGCTCGCGGGTCAGCGACCGTGCGAAGCCGACGAGCGCGCTCTTGGACGACGAGTAGTTGATCTGGCCGGCCGAGCCGTAGAGGCCCACGACACTCGAGATGAGGATGACCCGGCCCCACCGCGCGCGGAGCATCCCCTTCGCGGCGCGCTTGACGACGCGGAAGGTGCCGCCCAGGTTCGTCGCGATGACCGAGTCGAAATCGTCCTCGGTCATGCGCAGCAGGAGCGTGTCCTTCGTGATGCCCGCGTTGGCCACCACGACCTCGACGGGACCGAGCTGCTGCTCGACCTCGGTGTAGGCGGCGTCGAGCGCCGCGGCGTCGGTGACGTCGGCGCGGACGGTGAGCGTCCCCTCGGGGCCCTCACCGGAGCGCGCGGTCACGGCGACCTTGTAGCCGGCGGCGACGAACCGCTCGGCGATGGCGCGGCCGATGCCGCGATTTCCGCCGGTGACGAGGACGACGCGGTCGCTGGACATGGCTGCTCCTGAGAGTCGGGGGTGCCGGGTTCGGCCCCGGGCGGGAAGAACGCGCACCAGCCTAGTCGCCGGCCGTCCGCCCGCCGGTAGGCTGGACGCGTCCACGCCTGAAGGAGATGACCGTGAGCAACCTGACTCCCCCGCCGTCCGATGGCGCGAACGGCGCGACGCCGCCCACCCCGCCCCCGTACGCGGCTCCTCCGGCCTACGGCGCACCGGCATCGCCGCCCTACGCGACCCCGCCCGCCTACCAGCCGCCGGCCTACCCGGCTGCGCCGCAGGCCGCCCCGTACGGCTACGGCGGCTACGCGCCGGTGCAGCCGACCAACACGCTGTCGATCATCGCGATGATCGCCGCGATCCTCGGCGCGATCTGGATCCTCCCCTTCATCGGCTCGCTCGCCGGCGCCATCATGGGGCACATCTCGCTCGGTCAGATCAAGCGGACCGGGGAGAAGGGACGCGGCATGGCGCTGACCGGCGTCATCCTCGGCTGGATCGGTGTGGGCTTCACCGTCCTGATCGGCGCGATCATCCTCTTCGGCATTCTCGCGGCCACGGCCAACGGCGCCCGCTACTCCTGAGCGCTCCCGAGCGACCCACCGGCGCGACCCACCGGCGCGACCCACCGGCGCGGCGCACCGGCGTACGCTGGAAGCACCGTGAAGATCCACCACCAGCCCCAGTCGGCGACCTCGCTCCCCCGCGCCCCGCGGGACGAGGCCAGCGCCCGCATGACGAAGTACTTCATCATGATGAGCGTGCGCGTGATGTGCTTCGTGCTCATGGTGGTGATCACGCCGTACGGCTGGCACACCTGGCTGCTCGCCGTCGGGGCGATCATCCTGCCCTACCTGGCCGTCGTCGTGGCCAACGTGAGCTCCGACACGCGTTCCGCCTCCGCCGAGCCGCCCATGCGGCAGCTGCCGGCGACGCCCGACGCCTCCCCGCCCGAGGCGCCGCCGACCGTCATCCGCCTGCGCGAGTCGGACGAACTACCGCCGGGTGAGTCATGACCGAGGTCATCTGCTCACGAGCGGGATGCCGTTCCGCCGCGCAGTGGCAGGTGCTGTGGCGCAACCCCCGGATCCACAGCCCGGAGCGCCGGAAGGTCTGGACGGCGTGCGCCGAGCACGTCGACTACCTGCGCGACTATCTCGCCGCGCGCGACTTCCCCGTCGAGGTGGTCGCGTTCGACCCGGCGGACGTCCCGTGACCGCTCGCCCCGCCGTCCGCTGGGCGGGCTACGTCGCCTTCGCGCTCGCCTTCGCGATCGCGTGCGGGTTCCTCTCGAACTGGCAGTTCGCCCGCAGCGCCGAGCGAGACGAGCAGCTTGCGCTCATCGCCGCGAACTACGACGCCGAGCCCGTGCCGCTGGCCGAGCTCATCGGCGCCGGCGACGCGTTCGACCCGGGCGATCAGTGGCGACCCGTGATCCTGTCCGGCGAATACCTGTCCGAGGACGAGCTGCTCGTGCGCAACCGCCCGCGCGGCGGGACGAGCGCTTTCGAGGTGCTCGTGCCGCTGCGCACCGAGGAGGGTCGGATCGTCATCGTCGACCGCGGCTGGGTGCCGCCGGGCGAGCATCAGCCCGAGCCCGATGTGATCCCCGCCCCTCCGCAGGGCCAGGTGACGGTCATCGTGCGCCTGCAGCCCGGCGAGCCGCTGCCGCGCGCCGGCCGCACGGCGCCCGAGGGTCAGGTGCCGACCATTCACCTGCCGCTGATCGCGGAGGCGGTCGCACCCGGCAGCGACGTGCTGACCACGGCGTACGGACTCATGGTCGCCGAGGACCCGGCGCCGGCGTCGCGCCCCCACGCGCTGGAGGACCCGTCGGACGATCCCGGGCCGCACCTGTCCTACGCGATCCAGTGGATCCTGTTCGCCGTGATGGGCTTCGCGTTCCTCTGGTACATGATCCGCACCGAGCGGCACCATCGCCGTGAGGAGGCGGCGGACGCGGTGTCCACGGCATCCGCCCCTGCCGTGCCCCGGACCCGCCGCCGCGATCGCGACGCCGACGAAGAGGACGCCCTGCTCGACGCGTCGACGCGGTGAGGCCGGACGGCCGGACCGCGTCACGCCGACGCGCCGGGCCGCGTCACGCCAACGTGATCAAGTCGATGTAGTCGCGACCCCAGATGTCTTCGACGCCGTCGGGCAGGATGAGCACCCGCTCGGGGTTCAGCGCCTGTACCGCGCCCTCGTCGTGCGAGACGAGCACGACCGCGCCCTCGTAGTGCGCCAGCGCGCCGAGGATCTCCTCGCGAGAGGCGGGATCGAGGTTGTTCGTCGGCTCGTCCAGCAGCAGCACGTTCGCGCTCGAGACGACCAGCGTCGCCAGCGACAGCCGGGTCTTCTCACCGCCGGAGAGCACCCCGGCCGGTTTGAGGACGTCATCGCCCGTGAACAGGAACGAGCCGAGCACCTTGCGCGCCTCGACCTGGGTGATGTCCGGGGCGGCTGACATCATGTTGTCGAGGACCGAGCGCGACACGTCGAGGTTCTCGTGCTCCTGCGCGTAGTAGCCGATCTTCAGCCCGTGGCCCGGGTCGATCCCACCCGTGTCGGGTCGATCGACACCCGCGAGGATGCGCAGCAGCGTCGTCTTGCCCGCGCCGTTGAGTCCGAGCACGACGACCTTCGAGCCGCGGTCGATCGCGAGGTCGACATCGGTGAAGATCTCCAGCGAGCCGTAGGACTTCGACAGGTTCTTCGCCATGAGCGGCGTCTTGCCGCACGCGGCAGGCTTCGGGAACCGGAGCTTGGCGACGCGATCCTCCTGGCGCACCTCGTCCAGTCCGGCGAGCATCTTCTCGGCGCGCGCGACCATCTGGTGGGCGGCGGCGGCCTTCGACGCCTTCGCGCCGAACCGCGCCGCCTGCAGCTGCAGAGCCGTCGCCTTCTTCTCGACGTTGACGCGCTCCTTCTTGCGGCGCTCCTCGTCGGCCACCCGCTGACGCAGGTAGTTCTTCCAGTTCATGTTGTACACGTCGATGACCTGGCGCATGGCATCGAGATAGAAGACGCGGTTGACGGTCTCGCCGACGAGCTCGACATCGTGGCTGATCACGATGAGTCCGCCCTTGTACCCCTTGAGGAACTCCCTCAGCCACACGACGCTGTCGGCGTCGAGGTGGTTGGTCGGCTCGTCGAGGATCATGGTCTGCGCGTCCGAGAACAGGATGCGCGCCAGCTCGATGCGCCGGCGCTGACCACCCGAGAGCGTCTTCAGCGGCTGGTTCAGGATCCGGTCTGGCAGCGACAGGTTGTGCGCGATCGAGGCCGCTTCCGCCTCGGCCGCATAGCCGCCGAGCGCCTCGAAGCGCTCCGTGAGGCTGCCGTAGCGCTTCATCGCCTTCGCGGCGACGGCGGGGTCGTCGTCGGCCATGCGCAGCGACGCCTCCTGCATGCCGAGCGCGAGGGTGCCGAGCCCGCGCGCGTCGAGGATGCGCGTGCGTGCGAGCATCTCGGGATCGCCGGAGCGCGGGTCCTGCGGCAGGTAGCCGATCTCGCCGGTGCGCTCGACCTTGCCGTCGGCGGGGAGCAGGTCGCCGGCGAGGACCTTGGTCAGCGTCGTCTTGCCGGCGCCGTTGCGCCCGACGAGTCCGACCTTGTCCCCGTCCGAGACGCGGAACGAGACCTCCGACATCAGGGTGCGCGCACCCACGCGGATCTCGAGATCGTGCACGGCGAGCACAGCGGACGTCCGTTCTTCGGGGCTTCGGGTGGGAGTGCGGCCGATCGGCCAGCCTCCCAGTATACGGCGCCGGCCCGGCCATGCCCGGCCGGAACGATGTCGCCCGCCGGCATCCGGAGATGATCTGACACGAACCGCGTGTTTCGTTGTCCGTCGGCGCGCCCCGGTGGCGCTCGGGAGCCCCCATAGGATGAATCGCGACGCACGTCCCCCCTGCCTTCGATGCCCAAGGAGACCGCATGTCCCTCACCGCCGCGAGCCGTCCCGTGCTCGCCGACCTCATCGTCCGCCCGACCCAGCGCGCCCGCGCCTTCGCGGTCGACGCCTCGCTCGTCCTCGCCGGCGTGGCGCTGGTCGCCCTGCTCGCGAAGGTGTCGTTCTGGATCGGCCCCGTGCCGATCACCGGTCAGACGCTGGGTGTGATCATCGTCGGTGCGGCGCTCGGCGCACGCCGCGGTGCGGCGGCGCTGACGACCTACATGCTGATCGGCCTCGCCGGGGCCCCCGTTTTCGCGGGCCCGGCCGCCGGCCCCGCCTACGTGCTGTCGCCCTCGTTCGGCTTCATCCTCGGCTTCATCCCGGCGGCGTTCGTCGCCGGCTGGTTCGCCGAACGCGCCTGGGATCGCAAGCCCTGGCTCGCCTTCGTCGGCTTCGTCTCGGCGTCGATCGTCCCCTTCCTGATCGGCCTGCCGTACATGGCGCTGATCCTCGCGACGGTGGCCGGCCTCGCCGTCACCCCCGCGCTGATCTGGGAGGCCGGCGTCGCCGGATTCATCGTGCCGGGCCTGATCAAGGCCGGTTTCGCGGCGCTCCTCATCCCGGGGGCTTGGCTGATCGTCCGGGCGGTCGACCGCCGCACCCGCCGCTGAGGATCCGATCGCACGTTCTGAAGGCCCCGCGTTGCGACCCGGGGCCTTCGGCGTACCTTCAGGCCGACTGCAGTCGACTCGCGCAATCGGGCACCTCGGAAGTAAAGTAAGCCTGCCCTTACTCCCCCACTCTGCTCGGAGGTTCCCCCGTGCCCCGCATCCGTCATGCCGCCGCCGTCGCGGCCGCCGCCGTCCTGCTCACCGGCTGCGCCGCGGGCAGTCCACAGCCCGCCGACAGCCCGCCGAGCGGCGACGAGACCGTCTCCGCGTTCCCCGTCACCATCGAGCACGTCTACGGCACCACCACGATCCCGGCCCAGCCCGAACGCATCGCCACGGTCGCCTGGGCGAACCACGAGGTCCCCCTCGCGCTCGGGGTCGTCCCGGTCGGCATGAGCAAGGCCACCTGGGGCGACGACGACGGCGACGGCGTGCTCCCCTGGGTCGAGGACCGGCTGACGGCACTCGGGGCCGAGACCCCGATCCTGTTCGACGAGACCGACAGCATCCCGTTCGACCAGATCGCCGACACACAGCCGGACGTCATCCTGGCGGCGTACTCGGGTCTGAGCCAGGACGAGTACGACATGCTCTCGAAGATCGCCCCCGTCGTGGCCTACCCCGATGTCGCCTGGGGCACCTCGTACGAGGACATGATCCGCCTCAACGCGACCGCGATCGGTCTGGTCGATGAGGGCGACGCCCTCATCGAGGATCTCCGCACCCAGGTGCGCACCGCGCTCGACGCGCAGACCGGACTCGCCGACGCCACCGTGCTGTTCTCGTACATCGACCCCGCCAACCTGAGCCAGCTCGGCTTCTACACGAGCCACGACACCCGCCCGGGCTTCCTCGAGAGCCTCGGGATGCCGGCACCGACCGTCGTGGCGGAGGAAAGCGCGAGCACCGAGGCGTTCTACACGACCGTGAGTGCCGAACAGGCCGACCGCTTCGCCGACGTCGACGTGTTCGTGACCTACGGTGAGGCCGACGGCGCCATCATCGCCGCACTGCAGGCCGACCCGCTCCTCTCGCAGATCCCCGCGATCGCCGAGGGTCGCATCGCTGTTCTGCAGAGCAACACGCCGCTGGCGGCCTCCGCCAACCCGTCGCCGCTGTCCATCGGCTGGGGCATCGACGAGTACTTCGCCCTGCTGAACGCCGCGGTGGCCGGGACGGAGTGAGCACGACCCGGCTCCGTACGCCGCTGCCGGAGGTCGCCTCGCTGCGACGCCCGGCAGCGGCTCGTCCGGCATGGCTGGTGATCGGCGCAGTGGTGCTGGCGGGGCTGTGCGTCGCCTCGCTCGCCTTCGGCGTGCGCGACGTGTCCGTCGCCGATCTTCTCGCCGGACTCGCCGGTGACACGAGCGGCATCCCTCAGGCCGCCGTCGTGGCGCGCATTCCGCGGACGGTCCTGGCGATCCTCGTCGGCGCCGCCCTGGCCCTCTCCGGCGCGACGATGCAGGCCGTCACCCGTAACCCGCTGGCCGACCCCGGCATCCTCGGGGTCTCGGGCGGCGCTGCCCTGGCCGTCGTCTGCGGGATCGCGTTCCTCGGGCTCACCAACCCGTACGCGACGATGGGGCTCGCGATCATCGGATCAGCGGCGGCGGCCGTCTTCGTCTACGCGATCGGCTCGCTCGGCAGCGGCGGGGCCACGCCGCTCAAGCTCGCGCTGGCGGGAGCGGCGACCTCGGCCGCCCTGCTCTCGCTCGTCAGCGCTGTGCTGCTGCCCCGCATCGATGTCATGGAGACGTTCCGGTTCTGGCAGATCGGCGGCGTCGGCGGAGCGACGTGGGATCGCATCGGCGTCGTGGCCCCCGTCCTCGCGGCGGGCGCGCTCGTCTGCCTCGTCTGCGCACGGGGAATGAACTCGCTCGCTCTCGGCGACGACCTGGCTGCGAGCCTGGGCGAGAACGTCGGGCGCACCCGTCTGGTCGCGTCAGCCGGTGCCGTGATCCTCTGCGGCGCCGCGACCGCGGTCGCCGGTCCGATCGGCTTCGTGGGCCTCGTCATCCCCCACCTGTGCCGGCTCCTGATCGGCACCGATCATCGCTGGCTGCTTCCCTTCACCGCCATCGCGGGGGCGGCACTGCTCATCGCCGGCGATGTGGTGGGGCGCCTCGTGGCCCGTCCCGCCGAAGTCGAGGTCGGAATCGTCACGGCGCTCATCGGCGCACCCTTCTTCATCTGGATCGTCCGACGACAGCGGGTGCGTGAACTGTGAGCGTCGACCTCCTCATCCGCGGCCGCAAGGCACGCAATCGACACCGTGCGATCGTCACCGCCGCCCTCGCCGTCCTGGTCGCCGCCGCGTTCGCCGTGAGCCTCATGGTCGGCAGCACGTTCTACCCGCCCGACGCGGTCGTGCGCGTGCTGCTCGGCGAGACGATTCCCGGCGCCTCCTTCTCCATCGGCGAGCTGCGCCTGCCGCGCGCGGTCACCGCGCTGCTGGCCGGGACCGCGTTCGGCATGGCCGGCGTGACGTTCCAGACGATGCTGCGCAATCCGCTCGCCTCCCCCGACATCGTCGGCATCAGCTCCGGCGCGAGCGCAGCGGCGGTCTTCGGCATTGTCGTGCTCTCCGCCCCCGAGGGCATGGTCTCCGCGCTGGCCGTCGCCGGAGCGCTGACGGCCGCGCTCGCGATCTATCTGCTGTCGATGCGCGGCGGATTCGCCGGCACGCGCCTGATCCTCATCGGGATCGGGATCGCCGCGATGCTCAACAGCGTCGTCACCTATGTCCTCTCCCGCGCCGCCGCGTGGGATCTGCAGGCGGCCATGCGATGGATCACCGGAAGCGTCAACGGCGCATCCTGGGCGACGGTCGCACCCCTCGCGCTCGCGTGCCTCGTGCTCGTCCCGCTCCTGCTCATCCAGCACCGTAGTCTCGGCGTCCTGCGCCTGGGGGACGACTCGGCCGCCGCGCTCGGTGTGCGCATCGAGCGCACCCGCGTCCTCCTGATCGTCGGGGCGGTCGTGCTGCTCGCCTTCGCGACGGCAGCCGCCGGGCCGATCGCCTTCGTCGCGTTCATGGCGGGTCCGATCGCTGCCCGGCTGGTCGGGCCGAGCGCCACACTCCTGCTGCCGGCGGGGCTGGTCGGCGCGCTCCTGGTGCTCGCGGCCGACTTCGTCGGCCAGTTCGCGTTCGACAGCCGGTACCCCGTGGGCGTGGTGACCGGAGTGCTCGGCGCCCCCTATCTGATCTTCCTGCTGGTCAGGACGAACCGTTCCGGAGGCACGATATGACCGCGTCCCACAGCCTGTCGGCCCACTCCCTCACGCTCGCCTACGGCGATCGGACGATCGTCGAGGGCCTCGATCTGCAGCTTCCTCCCGGCGCCGTGACGGCGATCGTCGGCGCCAACGGGTGCGGCAAGTCCACCCTCCTGCGCGCCTTCGCCCGCCTGCTTGCTCCACGCGCCGGCCAGATCGTCCTCGACGGCAAGGAGCTGCAGCGACTTCCGGGCAAGCAGATCGCGCGTACGCTCGGGCTTCTGCCGCAGGGACCGACCGCACCCGAGGGCATCGCCGTCGCCGACCTGGTGGGGCGCGGCCGGCATCCCCACCAGCGGCTTCTCGCCCGTTGGAGCGAACGCGACTACCGCGTTGTCGCCGAATCGCTCGCCGCCACGGGAATCGCCGATCTGGCCGACCGTGCCGTCGACGAGCTGTCCGGCGGGCAGCGCCAGCGCGTGTGGATCGCCATGGCGCTCGCGCAGGAGACCGACATCCTCCTGCTCGACGAGCCGACCACCTTCCTCGACGTCGCCCATCAGGTGGAGATCCTCGATCTGCTGCGCGATCTGAACCACGAGCGGGGCACGACGATCGTGATGGTTCTGCACGACATGAACCTCGCCGCTCGCTACGCAGACCACCTCGTCGCGCTCCGGGACGGCAGAGTCGTCGCCGGCGGACCTCCGGCCGAGGTGATGACGAGCGAGCTGATCCGCGAGGTGTTCCACCTGGACAGCCTCGTCATCCCCGACCCCGTCTCGGGCACCCCGCTTGTGCTCCCCCGCGGTCGCCACCGCGTTCTGGCCTCTACCGTCATCGAAGGAACCCCCACATGACCGCGACCCCGCCGACGAGCGGCTTCTTCCGCGCCCGCGTCCGTGCGATCACCGATCTGACGCCCAGCTTCCGGCGGTTCACGCTGACGGGCGAGGATCTCGCCGCGTACGGCGATCCCGGCTTCGACCAGCGCATCAAGGTCGTCTTCCCGACCGCCACGGCCGGCTTGGACGCGATGCCCTCCGGGGAGGACTGGTACACCCAGTGGCGCGAGCTGCCCGAAGAGGCGCGCCCGCCGTTCCGCACCTACACGACCCGCTACGTGCGCACCGCGCAGCGTGAGGTCGACATCGACATGGTCGCGCACGATGTGCTCGGTCCCGCGTCCGAGTGGATCGCACGCGCCCGCGTGGGCGACGAGCTGATGATCTGGGGCCCGACGACCGCGCACACCGGCGTGAGCTACGGCATCGACTTCGTGCCGCCCGCCCGTAGCGAGCAGATCCTGCTGGCCGGCGACGAGACGGCCGCACCCGCCATCGCGGTCATCCTCGAGCAATTGCCCGCGGAGGCGCGCGGCGTCGTCGTGCTCGAAGTGCCCCATCCGGACGACACCGGCTATCTGCCTCGTCACCCGGGATTCTCCTACCGCGTGTCCGCACGAGAAGGGGGCGACGGCGGCCGGCACGCACATCTCGTTGCGGCCGTCGAAGCCGCCGCGCAGGAACTGGCCCCCACCGGACGCGGGGCCGAGGTCGAGGAGATCGACATCGACGAAGACATCCTGTGGGAGGTGCCGCGGACGGCGAAGGGCGGGGCCGCGCTCAAGAGCGCCCCGCTGTACTCGTGGCTCGCAGGCGAAGCGAGCGCGATCAAGGCGCTGCGCCGTCACCTCGTGTCGGAGCAGGGCGTGGATCGCCGCGCGATCGCGTTCATGGGGTACTGGCGGCTCGGGCGGGCGGAGAACTAACCGGACGCCGGCGTCGCGCGTCCGTCGCCCAGGCGCAGTCCGGGGAACAGAGCGAGCAGCGCGAGAGCGGTCGCCACGGCGAACACGCCCGTGAAGCCCGCGCCCGTGCCCGTCAGCGCGACGAAGACCAGCCCCATCCCCGCGATGGATGCCGCCGATCCGGCCGAGTCCGCGATCGACAGCGCAGATGAGTTGAATCCCTGGTTGCCCGGCGACGAGTACGCGAGGGTGAGGACCGTGAGCCGCGGATACATGAGCCCCATGCCGCCGCCGGCGAGTGTCCAGCCAGCGATCACGACGGCGGGGCTCAACGGGAGCGCCGCGGTCACCACAGCGAGCAAGCACGCCGTCGCGAGGAGGGCGACGCCGATGAGGGAGTTGCGTGTGCTGCCCATGCGCTCCCCCACCCGTCCCTGCACCGCGGCGCCGACGGCCCAGCTCAGCGCCGCTGCGGTGAGCCCGAGCCCCGCCCACATCGGCGAGAAGCCGTACTCGTCGATGAGCAGGTAGGGGATGTACACCTCGGCGCCGAACAGTGCGCCGGCGATGAGTCCGCGCATGAGGACGACGCTGGGCAGGCCACGCCGCACGCGCAACGTGCCGCGCGGCAGAAGGGGGCGCGCCGCGAGCACGATGACCAGGAGGGATGCCGCGACAACCGGCAGCGCGTACCCGCCCGTCGCTCCCGCCAGGCCGAGCGCCAGGCATCCGGCCGCGACAGCGCACGCGAGGACGAGGCGGCGCAGCACCGGCGCGCGCGACGGCTGGTCCGTGCCCAGCGGCGTCCCCCGCAGGCGCACGAAGACCAGCGCGAACGCGAGGAGCGTGAGCGCGGCGACCCCGAGGAACACCCAGCGCCAGTGCATGTGCTCGGCCACCGCGCCGGCAACGAACGGCCCGACGAGCGAGGGCACCACCCACGCGGCGGAGAACGCGGCGAACACCCGGCCGTGCAGCTGCGCCGGATACACGCGCGCCACGACCACGTAGAGGGCGACGGTCTGCCCGCCGGTGCCGAGGCCCTGCAGCAGGCGTCCGGCCACGAGCAGCTCCATCGTCGGCGCAGCCCCGGCCAGGACGAGCCCGCCGACGAACAGCGCCACCGACGTCGCCAGCGGCAGCACGGGGTTGGTCCTGTCGCACCAGGCGCCGACGGCGACCATGCCGATCACGCTCGTGGCGAGCGTGCCCGAGAACGCGACGGCGTACAGGGCGGCGCCGTCGAGATCGCTGCTCACCAGCGGCATGACGGTCGTCACGGCGAGGGCCTGGGTGGCCGCGAGGAAGATCATCGCGACCGCGCCGATCGTGACCCACACGTAGCGGGAGTGCCACACGCCCTCGAGCGGAGCGGTCACGCGCGCGCCATCGCACCGATCCGCGTGACGGCGTCGCGGAGGACCTCGGGCGAACAGCCGAAGTTCAACCGGACGTGGCCGATGCCCTGGGGACCGAACAGCGGTCCGTGGTGCAGCGCCACCTTGGCATCGGCCCGGATGCGTCGTGCGGGGTCATCGCCCCACCCGTACGCCGACACATCGATCCAGGCGAGGTAACCGGCATCCGGCACCCGATAGCGGGCGAGCGGAAGGTGCTCGGCGAGCAGGTCGGCCAGGAGGCGTCGGTTGCGGTCGAGCGCGGCATTCATCCCGTCGAGCCACGGGTCGGACTCCGGGGCGAACGCGGCGACGGCGGCCAGGGCGCCGAACAGCCCGGTGCGCCATTCGACCTCGGGCCACAGGCCGCGGATCACCGCCGTCGTCGACTCGGACGCCGACACCATCAGCGCGCACTTGAGCCCGGCCAGGTTGTACGCCTTCGACGCACTCGTGACCGTGTAGCCGATCTCCGCCGCCACGGGCGAGGCGGCCAGGAACGGCGTGAACTCGATTCCGGGATGGACGAGCGGCGCGTGGATCTCGTCACTGATGACGACGGCTCCGAAGCCCTTGGCGAGATCGGCGAGGGCGGCCAGGCTCTCGCGGGAGTGGACGGTGCCGGTGGGGTTGTGCGGGTTGCACAGCAGCACGGCGCGTGCCCCGCCGGCCAGCGCCGCCTCGATGCCGAGGAGGTCGAGCTCCCACGCGTCGCCCGTATCGACGAGCGGCACCTCCTCCACGACGCCGCCCGCCTCCGGGATGCACATCGAGAACGGCGGGTACACCGGCGGCGCGATGACGACGCGCGCACCCGGCTCGATCGTGGCGCGGAGCAGCTCGACGACGCCCATCATGACGTCACCGGTCGAGCGCACGCGTGCCGGATCCACCTGCCATCCGAAGCGGCGCTGCGCGTACGCGGCGAACGCGCCGCGGACGCCCGGGTCCGGCGGCGTGTAGCCCGTGTCGCCATTGGCGACGGCCGCCGCGAGCACCGCCGTGATCGGCTCGGCGAGGGCGAAGTCCGTCTCCGCGACGAACATCGGGATGACGTCCTCGGGGTACGAGCGCCATTTCGTGCTCTGACGACGGCGCAGGGATTCCAGCGGAAGGGTTTCGAGGGGCGTGACGCTCACCCTCCGACCCTATCGAGGGTCGGCGCCCGCGACCCCACGCACGGCAATGATGAGCAATGTCACCGGAGCCGGGGTCTTGTCACGGTGCTCCCGCGTCGGTGGTCGTCGCGGCCGGAGCGTCCTCCCGGTCCTCCGCCCGGTCCTCCTCGACCTGCCGCCAGGGCCGGGTGGCGATCAGCCAGGCCGCGACGGCGACCAGCGCGTACGCGAGGTACATGCCGATCCAGGTCCACAGCTCGAAACCGACCTCGCCCCACGAGACCGGCATCGGCATGAGCACGATGAAGAACGCGAGCAGCCCGACCCCGTAGCACAGCGCCCACACTCGCCGGTTCCACGCCCACACCCGATGACCGGCCAGCCCGCGGACCGGGATCAGCGCCAGCGGCACTCCCACGATCCCACCGATCACCGTCGCGGCGAGCGTCTCGACGAACAGCGTGGCCGCCAGCGACGTGCCCGACAGCGAGGCGACCGCCCCGTACGCGAACCACGCCACGACGGCCAGCCCGAACGCGAATCCGATTCCGGTCAGCGCCGCCCCCGCCCGCGCCGCCCTTCCCGTGATCGCCGCGAAGCTGAGGCCGGCGACCAGACCGAAGACGATGCCCGGCTCGAAGCCCGTCACGCGTGTGAACACCACCGCGGCGACCACCACCAGCAGCGACAGCGGCTGGAACGCGAACGAGGGCGTCGCCTGCGGCAGCACCCGCTTCATCACCCAGATGACCAGCACCCAGCCCAGCACGATGTCGGCGGCGAACCCGACCGCGATCGACACGAACACCCGGGCGGATCCCGGATTGAGACCGAACTCCGGGTCCACGAACGACGAGATCAACGCCGCGGCCAGCAGTCCCCCCGCCGCCCACCACCACGACGACGTCCAGCGCCGCGGCGCCTTCCCGGCCGGAGCGGTCTGGGGGGCGGACGCGCCGCGCCGCCGCCTCCACCAGGCCGACAGCCGATCCGAACCGGCATCCACCGCACGGTTCATCAGGGATGTCGGGAAGGACATCAGGAGCACGAGGATCACCGTGATCAGCGCCGCCAGCGCGAGCTGCACCGGTGCGGTGCCGGCCTCACCGGGGGTGGTCAGCGCGGACAGGACACTCGGCGCCGCCGGGTCGCCGGAGGCCAGCCGGGAGGAGTTCGGCGCGACCGTGCTTCCGCCCTCACCCCCACCCGAGCCCGGCTGCGCGATCGCGCATCCCTCCCCGCGCCACGCGCACGGGTCGCCGTCCGTCCACTCGGCGACGACCGTCAGCTCCTGCGCGAATCCGTACTCGCGGCCGCCCGGACAGTCCTGCCATCCGGAGGCCGCCACCCGGGTCACCACCGTCAGTGTGGTCTCGTCGAGCATCGCGGTCGCGGTCCCGGCGCCCTGCCGCGTCCCCGCGCACAGGTCGCCGGACTCACCCCACGATGCACTCCCCGACGGGCTCTGTGCCGACAGCACGATGCGATAGGCGGGGAAGAACGGGTGCGCATTCGTGTACACGCACTCCGCGACGCCGCAGACCAGCGTGACCGTCTCGTCGTACTCGTTCGGCACGGTGTCCCCGTCCGGACCGGTCTGCGCGAAATGCGCCCGGCCGGCGAACGAGACGGGCCAGGCGTCGTCCCCGGCCGCTGCGCCCGCGTCCGGCCCCGCCGCACTCGCGCACGGCTCATCGCGGAGCGTGCACAGGTCGCCCGAGAGCCAGGCGCCCGTCATGACGGAATGCTCCGCGGGATACTCCAACTGCGTGTAGGCGCCGCAATCGGCACCCGCGACGAGCGGCCGGTCGCGCACCACCGTGATCGACGTGCCGGACACCTCGATGAGGGTCGTCCCGCCCTGCTCGAAGTCGGGATCGCACACGCCGCCCATCGTCGGCCGGCTCGCTTCCGCGCGGGTCGCGCCCCGCGGAACCTCCAGCACGTCATCGTGGTCGAGCCAGTAGACGCAGGCGGCGGGGGTGCAATCGAGCCACAGGTCTGCGGAGGTCGTGCGCTCACGGATCGTGCCGTCCGCCTGGGTCAATGTCTGCGCCCAGGTGGCCTCGTAGAACACCGTCCACTCCGCGACGGGCCGGTCGTCTGCGGCATGGGCGATCGACCCCGACGCCCCGAGGCCGACCAGCAGCGCGATGCCCGCTGCTGCACCCACGAGGGCTGCACCGACGCGGGCTGCACCGACGACGGCCGCGCGGGCCCGCGCTCGCGCCGAACCCCGGCCCCTGTATCGACCCTTGAGCATCGTGGCCCCCGAGCGTCCCCCTCCGTCGTCAGATGCGACGGTGAACGAACCGTACACCCGCGCTCAGTGCGCCGACAGAGAAATCCACGATCTCCATGCACGCACATGCACCGCGGGGCGCGGAGAGACTCCCGGAAGGCTCCGGACCGCGGTCAGATCGCGAAGCCGAGGGCGCGCATCATGTCACGCCCGTCGTCGGTGATCCGCTCCGGTCCCCACGGCGGCATCCACACCCAGTTGATGCGGAACTGCGCCACGACGCCGTCCAGCGACTGCGCGGTCTGCTCCTCGAGCACGTCGGTGAGCGGGCAACCGGCCGACGTGAGCGTCATGTGGATGACGAGCGCGTCGTTCTCCTCGTCCCAGCCGAGGTCGTAGATGAGGCCGAGGTCGACGACGTTGATCCCCAGCTCGGGGTCCATGACGTCCTTGAGCGCCTCGGTGACCTCGTCGTACTTCTCGGGAGTGAGTGTCTCCGACATGGCTCGATCCTAGCCCTCGGCGTCGACGGCGGGGGCGAGATAGCGATCGTAGCCCTCGTCCTCGAGACGCTCGGCGAGCTCGGGGCCGCCCTCCTCGGCGATCCGCCCGTCGACCATCACGTGCACGAAGTCCGGCTTGATGTAGCGGAGGATGCGCGTGTAGTGGGTGATCAGCAGCACGCCGAGGTTCGTCTCGGACTTGGCGCGGTTGACACCCTCCGACACGACCTTCAGTGCGTCGACGTCCAGGCCCGAGTCGGTCTCGTCGAGGACGGCGATGGCGGGCTTGAGCAGTTCGAGCTGCAGGATCTCGTGGCGCTTCTTCTCGCCGCCGGAGAACCCCTCGTTCACGTTGCGCTGCGCGAACTTGGGGTCCATGCGCAGGTTCTTCATCGCACCCTTGACGTCCTTGGTCCACGAGCGGATCGCCGGCGCCTCGCCGTCGATCGCCGTCTTGGCCGTCCGCAGGAAGTTCGTGACGGTCACGCCGGGGATCTCCACGGGGTACTGCATGGCCAGGAACAGACCGGCGCGAGCGCGCTCGTCGACGGACATCGCCAGGACGTCCTCGCCGTCGAGCGTGATCGTCCCGCTCGTGACCGTGTACTTGGGGTGACCGGCGATCGTGTACGCGAGGGTCGACTTGCCCGAGCCGTTGGGGCCCATGATCGCGTGGGTCTCCCCGGTGCGGATGGTGAGGGTGACGCCGTTGAGGATCGGGGTGTCGCCGGCTTCCGTCTCGACCGTCACGTGGAGGTCGCGGATCTCGAGAACAGACATGTCAGGCTTCCTTCTTCAGTTCACTTCTTTGGTCACGGCCGGATCGATGAGGATGTCATCGCCGTCGATCGTGACTTCGTAGACAGGGACCGGCTCGTAGGCCGGCAGGTTGAGCGGACGCCCGGTGCGCAGCGAGAAGGCCGAGCCGTGGGCCCAGCACTCGAGCGTCTCGCCCTCGACGAACCCCTCCGACAGCGAGATGTCGCCGTGTGTGCAGGTGTCGCCGATCGCGTGGACCTCGCCGTTGGAATCGAGGACGACCGCGATGGGGCGGTCGCCGAGCACGACGCGCACCGGCGTGTCCTGTTCCATCTCGCTGAGCTTGAGCGCCTTGTGCGCCGTCATGCGCCTTCTCCCTCGGCCAGCTCGCTCTCGATGGCCTCGATCAGCTCTGCTTCCAGGGACGGGATGCCGGTCTTCTGCACGATCTCGGTCAAGAAGCCGAGCACCACGAGACGCCGGGCCTCGTCCTCGGCGATGCCGCGAGCCTGCAGGTAGAACAGCTGCTCGTCGTCGAAGCGCCCGGTGGCGCTGGCATGGCCGGCGCCGACGATGTCACCGGTCTGGATCTCGAGGTTCGGGATCGAGTCGGCGCGCGCCCCGTCGGTGAGGACGAGGTTGCGGTTCGCCTCATACGAGTCGGTGGCCACGGCATCCGGTCCGATGAGGACGTCGCCGATCCACACGCTGCGCGCATCCTGACCCTGCAGTGCGCCCTTGTAGAGGACGTCGCCGACGGTGTGCCCGCCCTTGTGGTGCAGGTAGACCTGGCTCTCGAGGTGCTGACCGGCGTCGGCGAACGACAGTCCGTAGAGCCGGCCCTGTGCGCCCGCACCGGCCAGCTCGACCGACGGGTTGATCCGCACGACGGCGCCGCCCAGGCTCGCCACGACGTGCGTGAGCGTGGCGTCGCGGTCGACGCGCGCCTGGTGCGAGGCGAGGTGGATCGCGTCGTCGTCCCAGCGCTGCACCGTGATCACGGTGAGCCGCGAGCCGTCGCGGGCGATGATCTCCACGTTCTGCGCGTAGTGCGCGCTGCCGGAGTGGTACAGCAGCACGGTGGCCTGCGCGTTCGGCATCGACTCGATGATGAGGTGCGCCTGGGCGTGGCCGCCCGCACCCGCCTGGTCGCGCTGCCCCGTCAGGTCGATGCGGATCGGCTCGGCCACCTCGGTGTCCGCGGGGATCCGCACGTGGAGCGCATTCGCGCAGTTCTTCCACGCGAGGGCGCTGACCAGGTCCTCCGGGCGGAAGACGTCGCCGCGCGCGTGGGCACCGTGCCCGTTCGAGACGACGTGCATGCCGGCCGGGATGCCGGCCACGTCGTACGCGATCGCGCCGGGCGAGGCGGATTCGGTGTCCTCGTCGGTCAGGACGGTCGCCAGGCGGTCGAGCGGCGTGTGCTTCCAGTTGACCTCGCGGCCCGTGGGTGCGCCGAAGTCGGCCGGGTCGAACGAGGTCGGGCGCTCGGAGCGGGTCTGGATGGGAACGAAGCCGGTGCCGGTCAACGACGCGGCCGGGTCGACGTGGCGGGCAGAATCGTTGTGGCCCTTCGCCGAGGCGGGGGCCTGAGTCGCGGTCGTCATCAGCCGACGGATCCTTCCATGCCCATCTCGATGAGCTTGTTGAGCTCGAGGGCGTACTCCATGGGCAGCTCGCGCGCGATCGGCTCGATGAAGCCGCGCACGATCATGGCCATCGCCTCGTCCTCGGGCATGCCGCGGCTCATCAGGTAGAACAGCTGCTCTTCGCTGACCTTCGAGACGGTGGCCTCGTGGCCGAGCTGGACGTCGTCGACGCGGATGTCGATCGCGGGGTAGGTGTCGCTGCGGGACTTGGTGTCCACGAGCAGGGCATCGCAGCGCACGGTGTTCGCGGAGTGGTGCGCATTCGCGTCGACGCGGACCTCGCCGCGGTAGCCGGCCCGGCCGCCGCCGCGGGCGATCGACTTCGACACGATCGAGGACTGCGTGTACGGCGCCATGTGGATCATCTTCGCGCCGGCGTCCTGGTGCTGGCCGGGGCCGGCGAAGGCCACCGAGAGCGTCTCGCCCTTGGCGTGCTCGCCCATCAGGTAGATCGACGGGTACTTCATGGTCACCTTGGAGCCGATGTTGCCGTCGACCCATTCCATCGTCGCGCCCTCATGGGCGACGGCGCGCTTGGTGACCAGGTTGTAGACGTTGTTCGACCAGTTCTGGATCGTCGTGTAGCGCACGCGGGCGTTCTTCTTCACGATGATCTCGACGACGGCCGAGTGCAGCGAGTCGCTCTTGTAGATCGGGGCCGTGCAGCCCTCGATGTAGTGCACGTACGAGCCTTCGTCCGCGATGATGAGCGTCCGCTCGAACTGCCCCATGTTCTCGGTGTTGATGCGGAAGTACGCCTGCAGCGGGATCTCGACGTGCACACCCGGCGGGACGTAGACGAACGAGCCGCCCGACCACACCGCCGTGTTCAGCGCGGCGAACTTGTTGTCGCCGGCCGGGATGACGGTGCCGAAGTACTCCTCGAAGAACTCGGGGTGCTCGCGCAGCGCCGTGTCGGTGTCCATGAAGATGACACCCTGCTTCTCGAGCTCTTCGTTGATCTGGTGGTACACGACCTCCGACTCGTACTGCGCCGCGACGCCGGCGACCAGGCGCGCCCGCTCCGCCTCGGGGATGCCGAGCTTCTCATACGTGTTGCGGATCTCCTCGGGGAGGTCCTCCCACGACTGCGCCTGCTTCTCGGTCGAGCGCACGAAGTACTTGATGTTGTCGAAGTCGATCTCGCTGAGGTCTGCACCCCACGTGGGCATCGGCTTGCGGCCGAACAGCTGGTAGCCCTTGAGCCGGGTCTTGAGCATCCACTCGGGTTCGCTCTTGAGGGCCGAGATCCCACGCACGACGTCCTCGTTGATGCCACGCTGCGCGACAGCGCCGGCGGCATCGGTGTCGTGCCAGCCGAACTCGTACACCCCCAGTCCGTCGAGCTCAGGACGGTCGATGAGCACATCCGACATGGGTTCTGCCTCCTCAAGGCCGCAACGGTGTCATCCGTCCCGGCATTCCTCGTCCCGCGTGGAGATCCGCGGGCGGGATGCCGCTTTCAGGGCCGCTCTGCTTGTTCGTCCGGGGCACGCAGTGGCGCGCCTAGACTTGGGGGGACGACAGTCGGCTCGGCCGCGTCGTCTCTACCCCTCAAGTCTACAGGCAACGCCCCCACCCGGGGCCTGCCCCCGCGCCCCGGGTGGGCGCACCCCTCAGGAGGCCTCGCGTATGACTCCCGCGCCGACCGCAGCCGCGTCCACGTCCGCCTCGCCGGGGCCGCGTCCGGGCGCTGCGAAGGGCCTGTGGGGCTGGCTGCCGACGCGGATCGATCGCCGGCTGCGGGTGGCGGCCTGGCTCTCCTTCCTCGCGGAGGTCATCATCATCGCCACCGGCGGCGCCGTGCGCCTGACCGGTTCGGGCCTCGGCTGCTCCGAGTGGCCGCTGTGCACCCCCGAGTCGCTCGTGCCCACGCCCGAGCAGGGCATCCACGGCGTCATCGAGTTCGGCAATCGCACCATGACGGGACTGGTCGGCATCCTCGCGATCGTCGTGCTCCTGTTCACCCTGCACATCGCGGGCGGCCGGCGCTCCTTCGTCGCGGCGCTGTGGTTCGCGCTGGGCAGCGTCGCCGGGGGTGCCGTCGCGTTCGCCGTCGCAGCCGCCGCCGGCGTGCCCGGGTTCCCCTTCTTCTCCGCCGGCCTGCTGCTGGTCTGCATCGCCGGCGCCGTCCACTCGCTGCGCATCACGCCAGGTCGACGCGACCTCGTGGCGCTGGCCTGGATCGTCCTGGTCGGGGTCGTGGCGCAGGCGTTCGTGGGCGGCATCACGGTGCTGACCGGACTGAATCCGTTCATCGTCGGCTTCCACTACGCGTCGTCGCTGGTGCTGGTCTGCGTCACGGCGGCGTACCTCGTGCGGCTGCGCGCCGAGCCCGGCCCGCGCGTGCGCGCCGTGCCCGCCTGGTTCGCGATCCTCTCGCATCTCACCGGCGTCGCACTGGCGGCCACCATCTTCTTCGGCGTGCTGACCACCGGCTCCGGGCCGCACTCGGGCGACGCGAACGTCATCCGGGACGGGTTCGACGCGACCCTCCTCGCGCACGTGCACTCCTGGCCCGGGTACATCCTCGCCGGGCTCGTCGCCGCGATGACGATCGCGGCGTGGGCGCTCCGGCTGGAGCCGCGCCGCTGGCTGCTGGCGCTGACCGCCGCGATCATCGTGCAGATCGCCGTCGGCGTCTGGCAGTCGCGTGAGGGCCTTCCCGAGCTGCTGGTCGGCATCCACATGGTGCTGGCCGCCCTCTCCGCCGCCGCCTACACCGTCGTGGTGCTGCGGCTGAAGCGGCCTGCGACCGCGGCGGCATCCTCAGCGCACGCATAGCCGGACCATCGGCCTCGCACGGGTGGATCGGCGAGGGTGGGGCGCGCCGCTGGACAGCGGTGTCCGACCCCGACCCCGATCCCGAGGAGCCGCAATGCACACCCGTCCCCGTCTGACCCGCAGCATCCCGTACGGCCTGCTCATCGCCGGTTCGCTGGCCTCCGCCGCAGCCGGCGCCGCCCTCCTGGTCGACAAGCTGGGCGGCATGGACGTGCGCCTGACCGACGGCACCGCGACCGGCAACGACGTCTACGTGGGCCAGATCTGGGCCGTGTTCGGCGCGATCCTGGTCGGCGCCGGCGTCGTCGGCCTGCTGCTGGCTTTCACCGTCGGCGCGGTGAGCGCGCTCGTGCCGTCGGCCGCGGCCGTCGAGCCGCCCGCGTCGGACGAGGCCGCGTCGGACGAGGTCGCCGAGCCCGGCGACGCGCCGGCCGCGGTCGCCGAGCCCGGGGACGGGTACGACCCGGCTCTGGGGTACGACACCGTCGCGACCGCACGCGAGGCCGTCGCCGCGCGCTGACACACCGCGCCCCGTCACGTGCCGCGGTGCCAGCCCATCCGGAAGCCGATCGCAAGCGCCGCGACCAGCGATGCGGCGAACACCCAGCCCGAGACCGCCGAGGCCTGGATGCCGGACAGGAAGACCCCCACGGTGCAGCCCAGTCCGGTGACGGCGCCCCAGCCGAGCAGGATGCCGCCGGCCAGCGCCGTGCCGCTCCCCCGGACGGTGAGCGGCTCGATGCGGAAGCGACGTCCCGGCAGCGCGGCGGCGAGCGAGCCGGCGACGATGCCGATGACGAGCCAGCCGTTCTCGGTGATCGTCTCCACCACGAGTGCGACACAGCCCGCGAGCGAGGCGTCGAGTCCGATGAGCGTCTCGGGGATCGCGCCGCTGCCGTCCAGGGCCGTGCGGGTGAGGCTGCTCAGCTGGCTCGTGACGCCGAGCGGACCGATCCGCAGGTAGTACAGCACGCCGACGATCCCCACGAGAGCGCCCGTCAGGAGTGTGGGCCATCGCCGGAAGAACAGCGCGCGCCGGATCTCGGTCGGAGTGATCCGGCGCTCGGCGCGCGCCGCGAGCGGCGGATTCCGCTTCAGCAGCAGAATGCCGATTCCCGTGAGCACCGCCAGCTGCAGGACGACGGCGGGCGCGTACCCCGCCGCGGCGGGCAGCCACGGCGAGGGCGCGCCGAGGATGAACGTCGATGCGAGCGGATTCCAGGTGACGAAGCCCAGGCCGAAGCCCAGCAGCGCGCCGAACAGCGCCGGGATCGCGCGCAGGCTGCCCTCACCGAAGCGATACAGATGCCCGCCGATGCAGCCGCCTGAGATCACCACCCCCAGGCCGAACGCCAGGCCGGCGAAGACGAGGGCGAGGCTGACCGGGCCGACGTGCGCTCCGGGGGCGGCACTGCCCGGGACGGGTACCGGCAGGCGCATCGCGAAGACGAGCGCATACCCGACGATCCCGACGGCGAGGGCCGTCAGGATCGCGTACGTGCCGCGACTGTCGCGCTTCTCGAAGAGGTCGCGGAAGATGCAGAAGAAGCAGAACCGGCCGCGCTCGAACAGGATCCCCAGCGCCGCACCGGCCAACAGCGCGAACGCGGGCGCGGGGCCCGTCCCGGGCTCCCGCAGCCCGTCGAGGATGACGGCGGCAACCAGCAGCGCCACCGCGACGGCGACGGCGATCGTCGTGCGGACGGTGTCCGCCGGGGTCCATCCGAGCACGCGCACGCCACCGGCGCCCCCTCCCGCGGGGGCGCCGGTGGACGCTGCGACGGGCGCGGATGCCACCGGGGTCAGTTTCCGCCCCAGAGTCCGCTGTACCCGCCGCTGGCTGCGAGCGTCGGATTCTCGACGGGCACGCCGACCGAGTTCCCCCACTCGGTCCAGGAGCCGTCGTAGAGCTGGACCTCGTAGCCGAGGATCTGGCTCAGCGCGTACCACGTGTGGCTCGCGCGCTCGCCGATCCGGCAGTACACGATGACCGGCTTGGAGCCGTCGACTCCCAGCGCCTCGTAGTGCGCCTTGATCGTCTCGGCGTCCTTGAAGGTGCCGTCACCGCCGTCGGCCTGCTGATTGACGATCTGACCCCACGGCGCGTTGATCGCCCCGGGGATGTGGCCCCACTTGGCCGCCGCCTCGCCGCCGAAGCCCTCGGCCACGCCGATCTCGCCGTTGTACTCCTGCGGGCCGCGGATGTCGATGATGACGGCATCGCCGGTCTCGACCGCCTGGAGGACCTCCCCCTGGAAGGCGCGCAGGTCGGCGTTGGGCTCGGCCGCCTGCCACGTGCCGGTCGTCGGCGTCGGCGCGACCGGCGAGAGCTCCCGCCCCTCGGCCTCCCACGCGGCGCGACCGCCGTCCAGCAGGCGGACGTCCTCGAAGCCGTACAGCTTGAACACCCACGCGCCGTAGGCGGCGAACCAGTTGTTCGCGTCGCCGTACAGGACGACGGTGCTGTCCGCGTCGATCCCCGCCGACTGGGCGAGCCGCGTGAACGACTCCCGGTCGACGATGTCGCGCTCGAGGCTCTCGACGAAGTCGCGGTACCAGACGAACTCGACGGCGCCGGGGATGTGACCGACGTCGTAGCGGGTCAGCGTGCTGGTCGAACGCCCTTCGCTGACCTCGATGACGACGACGCCGGGCTCGCCGAGGTTCTCCTCGAGCCACTCGGTCGTGACGAGGACCTCGTCCTGGTGCGCATCGGCGGCGCCGCGCTCCTCGCCGTAGCTGACCGTGAGACTCGCCGCCTGGGCGGTGCCGTCGTTCCCCGTGGCCGGCGACGCCGTCGAGGGGGCGTCGAGGCTGCGGGCCACCAGGGCGCCTCCGGTGGCCGCCAGTGCGGCGACCGCGACGAACGCGATCGCCGTGAGCCAGCCGCGTTTCACCGCCTTCGTCTCGGGTGCCGCCGCCGGCGGCGTGTCGTCGTGCTGCGTCGAATCCGTCATCGTGCTGCCTTCGCTGTCGGGTTGCAGGGAGTTGTCGCCGGGTTGCAGGAAGTTGTCCGCAGCGACTTTCGCAGGGCGATGAGGCCGCCCTCGACGCACCCTGACACGCCCCGGCGACCGCGGTCCACCGACGTGACGATCGGTGTCAGGTTGTGACGCAGCCTTGCACCGGATCCGCGCTCGCCGGCGCGCACCCGCTATGGTCTGCCGCGACGGAGACCTCGGAGCGGGTCAGAACGGCAGCAGCGGGTCGACCGCGATCGCGACGAACAGCAGCGTCAGATAGGTGATCGAGGCGTGGAACACACGCATCGGCTTGGCCTGCTCGCCGCGCACGGCGCGGGTGTACAGGACGTGGGACTCGACGATGAACCAGCCGCCGAACACCAGGGCGGAGACCGAGTACACCAGACCCATCGGAGCGACCGGGATCAGCAGGAGCGAGGAGGCCACCGTCGCCCATGCGTACAGGATCACCTGCAGCCCGACCTGCGAACCGTTGCGGGTCGCGCCGAGCATCGGCACCTCGGCCTCGGCGTAGTCGCCCTTGTACTTCATCGACAGCGGCCAGTAGTGCGGCGGGGTCCACAGGAACACGAGGAGGAACAGGATGAACGGCGTCCAGGTGAGCGATCCCGTGACCGCCGACCAGCCGATCAGCACGGGGAAGCACCCCGCGATCCCGCCCCACACGATGTTCTGCTCCGTACGGCGCTTGAGGATCATCGTGTAGATGACGACGTAGAAGAAGATGGCGCCCACGCTCAGCGCTGCGGCCACCCAGTTGGTCGTCGCGAGAAGCCAGACGGTGGATGCCGCGGCCAGCGTCCACGCGAAGGTCAGCGCCCCGCGCGGCGAGACCTCGCCGGTCACCAGCGGACGGTTCTCGGTGCGGTGCATGACCGCGTCCATGTCGCGGTCGAGATACATGTTGAACGTCGCAGCCGAGCCGGCGCTCATCGAGCCCCCGATGACGGTGGCCAGGACGAGCCACAGGTTCGGCAGGCCGTTCTGCGCGAGCACCATCACGGGGACGGTCGTCACCAGAAGCAGCTCGAGCACGCGCGGCTTGGTCAGCTGGACGTAGGCGCGCACCGTGCGACCCCAGTGCGGGGTGCGTCGCGTCGAGGACGCCTCGACGCCGTGCGTCACTGTGCTGCCCATCGCTCCTGCTCTCCGCCTCCCCCGGCTCCGGACCCGTGCGCTCCCGGGCGCGTGTCGGAGCCGCCATCAGTCTAGGCCATCGCGAGACGCCGCCCTCGGGACGCGTGCCGGGGCGGAGAGCGGGTGCTCACAGCCGCTCCGCCGCCGCGGTGAGCTGTCCGACTCCCGCACGACACGGGACGGATACAGCCGGGGCCTTCGGCCGCGCCACACTGTGTCTCACGACGACGCGCATCACCCTCGCGGTATGCCGCTTCGATATGCTGAACGAATCACGCGCGCCCGCGCGCCACCTGCCGCCCTCGCCCTCGACGGCCGCGGCATGTCGCGAATCGCGGGCGCCTCCCCTGATGAAAGGCGACCGGGTGTCAGAGCTGGTTTGGGACGAGATCGATCGGCGCGCGGTGGACACCGCTCGCGTGCTGGCTGCGGATGCCGTGGAGAAGGTCGGCAACGGCCACCCCGGCACGGCGATGAGCCTGGCTCCGGCAGCGTATCTCCTGTATCAGCGGGTGCTGCGCCACGATCCGGCCGACGTGGACTGGCTGGGCCGTGACCGGTTCATCCTGTCGGCGGGGCATTCGTCGCTGACGCAGTACGTCCAGCTGTACCTGGGCGGTTTCGGCCTGGAGCTGGACGACCTGAAGGCGCTGCGCACCTGGGGCTCGCTCACCCCGGGGCACCCCGAGTACGGCCACACCAAGGGCGTGGAGATCACGACCGGCCCGCTCGGGCAGGGCCTGGCCTCGGCGGTCGGGTTCGCGTACGCGGCCCGCTACGAGCGCGGCCTGTTCGACCCGGAGGCCGAGGCCGGCGCGAGCCCGTTCGATCACTACATCTATGTGGTCGCCGGCGACGGCGATCTGCAGGAGGGCGTCACCTCCGAGGCGGGGTCGCTCGCAGGCCACCAGCAGCTGGGGAACCTGATCGCGATCTACGACTCCAACCAGATCTCCATCGAGGACGACACGAACGTCGCCTTCACCGAGGATGTCGCCGCCCGCTACGAGTCGTACGGGTGGCAGGTGCTCACGGTGGACTGGAAGGGCACCGGCGAGTACGTCGAGGATGTCGTCGCACTGCACGCGGCGATCGAGTCCGCCAAGGCGGAGACCGCCCGCCCGTCGCTGATCGTGCTGAAGACGATCATCGGATGGCCTTCGCCCGGCAAGCAGAACACCGGCAAGATCCACGGCTCCGCGCTCGGCGCGGACGAGCTCGCCGCGACGAAGAAGGTGCTCGGCTTCGACCCGGAGGAGACCTTCGTCGTCGCCGACGACGTCATCGCCCACACCCGGTCGCTCGCCGAGCGCGCCGCTGCCGAGCGCGCCGCCTGGCAGGCGTCTTTCGACGCGTGGGCAGCCGCGAACCCCGAGCGCAAGGCGCTGCTGGATCGGCTCGAGGCCGGCGCGCTGCCCGAGAACCTGACCGTCCCCTCGTTCGAGGCGGGCAAGGACGTGTCCACCCGTGCCGCCAGCGGCGTCGTGATCAACGCGCTCGCCGACCAGCTGCCCGAGCTGTGGGGCGGGTCGGCCGACCTGGCCGAGTCCAACCTCACCACGATCAAGTCGGCGAAGAGCTTCATCCCCGCGCAGTGGTCCACCCACGAGTGGTCGGGCGACCCGTACGGACGGGTGCTGCACTTCGGGATCCGCGAGCACGCGATGGGCGCGATCGTCAACGGCATCAAGCTGCATGGCCCCACCCGGCCGTTCGGCGGCACGTTCCTGATCTTCAGCGACTACATGCGTCCCGCCGTCCGCCTCGCCGCCCTCATGGACATCCCCTCGATCTTCGTGTGGACCCACGACTCCGTCGCCCTCGGCGAGGACGGCCCCACCCACCAGCCCATCGAGCAGCTCGCGACCCTGCGGCTGATCCCGAACTTCACCGTCGTCCGTCCCGCCGACGCGAACGAGACCGCCGCCGCGTGGCGTGAGATCGTGCGCCGTCAGGACGGTCCCGTCGGCATCGCCCTCACCCGGCAGAACATCCCCGTCTTCCCCCGCGGCGAGGACGGATATGCGACCACCGACGGCGTCGCGAAGGGCGCGTACGTGCTGGTGGACGCCGACGGCGGCTCACCCGACGTGATCCTCATCGCCACCGGCTCCGAGGTGCAGCTGGCCGTCGCGGCCCGCGAGACCCTCGCCGCCGACGGCATCCGGGCTCGCGTCGTCTCGGCCCCGTCATTGGAGTGGTTCGCCGAGCAGGACGCCGCCTACCGCGAGAGCGTGCTCCCGGCGTCCGTGAAGGCGCGCGTGTCCGTCGAAGCCGGCGCGACCGGCCTGTGGCGCGGGGTCGTGGGCGACAGCGGCCGCACCGTCGGCATCGACCACTTCGGCGCCTCCGCCGACTACAAGACCCTGTTCGAGAAGTTCGGCGTCACCGCCGACGCGGTCGTGGAAGCGGCTCGCGCAACTGTCAAGGAGAACGCATGAGCACCCCCACCGCTGGACCGACCCCGACCCAGGCCCTGTCCGACGCCGGCGTCAGCATCTGGCTCGACGACCTGTCCCGGACCCGCATCGCCTCGGGCAACCTCGCGGAGCTCATCGCCACGCGCAACGTGACCGGGGTCACCACGAACCCGACCATCTTCCAGAGCGCGATCGGCAACCCGAACGACGACTCGTACGATGCGCGCATCGGCGAGCTCGCGCAGGGCGGCGCCGACGCGGACGCGGCGATCTTCGAGCTCACGACGAACGACGTGCGCGATGCGGCCGACATCTTCCGCCCGGTGTACGACGCGACCGGCGGCGTCGACGGCCGCGTGTCGATCGAGGTCTCCCCCGACCTCGCCCACGACACCGACGCGACCGTCGCCGAGGCCCAGAAGCTGTGGGCGAAGGTCGACCGCCCGAACGCGCTCATCAAGATCCCCGCGACGAAGGCCGGCATCCCCGCCATCACCGCGGTCATCGGCGCGGGCATCTCGGTCAACGTGACGCTGATCTTCAGCCTCGAGCGGTACGCCGATGTCATCGACGCGTACCTCGCCGGTCTGGAGCAGGCTCGCGCGAACGGCCACGATCTGTCGCAGCTGCACTCGGTCGCCTCGTTCTTCGTCTCCCGTGTGGACACCGAGGTCGACAAGCGCCTCGGCGCGGTCGGCACCGACGAGGCGCTCGCGCTCAAGAGCGCGGCCGGCCTGGCCAACGCCCGCCTCGCGTACGAGCTGTTCGAGCAGAAGTTCGCCGAGCCGCGCGCGCAGGAGCTCATCGCCGCTGGCGCGAACGTCCAGCGTCCGCTGTGGGCCTCGACCGGCGTCAAGGATCCCGCGCTCCCCGACACGCTCTACGTCACCGAGCTCGTCGCGCCGGGCACCGTCAACACGATGCCCGAGAAGACGCTCGAGGCCACCTTCGACCACGGCGAGGTCGCCGGCGACACCGTGACCGGCGGCTACGCCGACGCGCACGGGGTGTTCGACGCTCTCGCGGCAGCCGGCGTCGACTTCGCCGACGTCACCCAGGTGCTCGAGGACGAAGGCGTCGAGAAGTTCATCGCGTCGTGGCACGACCTCCAGCAGACCGTCGCCGACGCACTGAAGTCCCGCGCGTGAGCTTCGAGATCCACGTCTCCGGACACGTCCGGCACGTGGTCGACCAGGCTCTTCCGGAGCTGGTCGGCGGACTCGTGGCGAGCGGCATCACCGCCGGCGACGCCGACCTGTGGGGCCCGGAGGCGGCGGCCGAGGCCGCTCAGCGTCTCGGCTGGGTCGAAGCGGTGTCGGTGTCGCGACCGCTCGTCGACGAGATCGCCGCCCTGCGCAGCGAGCTGGCGGCGCAGGGGATCACCCGCGTGGTGCTGGCCGGCATGGGCGGATCGTCGCTGGCTCCCGAGGTCATCACCCGGACCGCCGGGGTGCCCCTCGTGATCCTCGACTCCACCGCGCCCGGCCAGGTGCTCGCCGCCATCGACGGCGAGCACGGCCAGGGCCTGGCGCAGACCGTGCTCGTCGTGGCCTCCAAGTCGGGGTCCACCGTCGAGACCGACGCGGCCCGGCGTGCCTTCGAGGCCGCGTGGACCGACCTCGGCATCGACCCGACCGGACGGATCGTCGTGGTCACCGACCCCGGCTCGCCGCTCGACGAGAGCGCACGCGCCGCCGGATACCGCGTCTTCAACGCCGACCCCACGGTCGGCGGCCGCTATTCGGCCCTCACGGCCTTCGGTCTGGTGCCGGCCGGTCTGGCCGGAGCGGACATCGGCGAACTGCTCGATGAGGCCGAGGCCACTCTCCTGCAGGTCGCGATCGACAGCCCCGACAACCCGGCGCTCGTCCTCGCGGCCGCCATTGCGGGCGGCGACCCGCGACGCGACAAGATCGCGCTCGTCACCGACGGGACCCACATCGTGGGTCTCCCGGACTGGATCGAGCAGCTCGTCGCCGAATCGACCGGCAAGGAGGGCACCGGCATCCTGCCCGTCGTCCTGCTTCCCGTGTCGCCCGAGGTCGACCGGACGCCCGCCGACGTGCAGATCGTCCGGATCGTCGACGACGCCGTGCACTTCCGCATGCTCGAGCAGAACCCGGACGAGGTGCTCATCAGCGGCACGCTCGGGGCGCAGTTCATCGTCTGGGAGTACGCGACGGCCATCGCCGGGCGGATGCTCGGGATCAATCCCTTCGATCAGCCCGATGTGGAGTCCGCCAAGCTGGCCACGCGCGGCCTGCTCGACGCCCGCCCCGCCATCGGTGCGCCGGCGTTCGTCGCCGACGGCGTCGAGGTGCGCGTCTCGGACCCCGAGCTGGCCGCCTCCGGCACCCTCGAGGGCCTGTTCGACGCGCTGTGGGCTCGGCTCTCCGCCGACGGCTACGTCGCGATCCACGCGTACGTCGACCGGCTCGCCGTGCCGCAGCTGTCCGGTCTGCGCGAGCTCGTCGCCGCCGACTCCGGTCGCCCCGCGACCTTCGGCTGGGGGCCGCGCTTCCTCCACTCGACCGGTCAATACCACAAGGGCGGTCCCGCGACCGGGGTGTTCCTGCAGATCACCGAGAGCACCGCGCTCGATCTGGAGATCCCCGGCCGGCCGTTCACCTTCGGCGAGCTCATCCGCGCCCAGGCCGCGGGCGATGCCCAGGTCCTGGCCGCGCACGGCCGCCCCGTCGTCACCCTGACGCTGACAGATCCGTCGGCGCAGGTCATCACGCTGTTCGAAGCAGCCCAGTAGGAGCACCCATCCGATGACCGTCGACATCACGCGCGGACGCAACCCGCTGCGCGACCCGGACGACCGTCGCCTCAACCGCATCGCGGGGCCCAGCGCCCTGGTGATCTTCGGTGTGACCGGCGACCTGTCCCGCAAGAAGCTCATGCCCGCCGTCTACGACCTCGCCAACCGCGGTCTGCTTCCCCCCGGGTTCGCGCTCGTCGGGTTCGCCCGCCGCGACTGGGAGGATCAGGACTTCGCGCAGGTCGTGTACGAGGCCGTGCGCCAGCACGCCCGCACCCCGTTCCGCGAGGAGACGTGGAAGCAGCTGCTGCAGGGCATCCGCTTCGTCTCCGGCGAGTTCCACGACCCGGACGCGTTCCGCCGCCTGCGCGAGACCGTCGAGCGCCTCGACGTCGAACGCGGCACGATGGGCAATCACGCGTACTACCTGTCGATCCCGCCGCGGGACTTCCCGACGGTCGCGAAGCAGCTCAAGGACTCCGGGCTCGTCGACGACACGAACGGCGACCACAGCTGGCGGCGCGTCGTCATCGAGAAGCCGTTCGGGAGCGACCTGCACACGGCGCGCGAGCTCAACCACGCTCTCGAGGTCGCCTTCCCGGCCGATTCGATCTTCCGGATCGACCACTACCTGGGCAAGGAGACGGTTCAGAACATCCTCGCCCTCCGGTTCGCGAACGAGCTGTTCGAGCCGCTGTGGAACGCGCACTACGTCGATCACGTGCAGATCACGATGGCCGAGGACATCGGGGTCGGCGGCCGAGCCGGCTACTACGACGGCATCGGCGCTGCCCGTGACGTCATCCAGAACCACCTGCTGCAGCTGCTCGCGCTGACCGCGATGGAAGAGCCCATCACGATGGACGCGAAGGATCTGCGCGCCGAGAAGGAGAAGGTCCTGGCCGCCGTGCAGCTGCCGGAGGATCTGTCCACGGCGACGGCCCGCGGCCAGTACGCCGGCGGCTGGCAGGGCGGCGAGGAGGTCACCGGCTTCCTCGCCGAGGACGGCATGAGCCCCGCGTCGACGACGGAGACGTATGCCGCCATCAAGCTCGAGATCGCCACGCGCCGCTGGGCGGGAGTGCCCTTCTACCTGCGCACGGGCAAGCGCCTCGGCCGCCGCGTCACCGAGATCGCCGTCGTCTTCAAGCGCACGCCGCAGCACCTGTTCCTGCGCAGCCAGACCCACGAGCTCGGCCAGAACGCGCTCGTGATCCGGATCCAGCCCGACGAGGGCGTCACGATCCGGTTCGGCTCGAAGGTCCCCGGCGCGGCCACCGAGGTGCGCGACGTGACGATGGACTTCGGCTACGGCCACGCGTTCACCGAGTCCAGCCCCGAGGCCTACGAGCGTCTCATCCTCGACGTCCTCCTGGGCGACCCGCCGCTGTTCCCCCGCCACGAGGAGGTCGAGCTCTCCTGGAAGATCCTCGACCCGGTCGAGCAGTACTGGGCGGCGCAGGGCGGCGCGCTCGAGCAGTACTCCCCCGGTTCGTGGGGTCCGTCATCCGCCGATGAGCTCTTGGCCCGCGACGGCCGCGTCTGGAGGCGCCCGTGATCGTCGATCTGCCCGATACCACCGTCTCGAAGATCGCCCGCTCCCTCGTGAGCGTGCGCGAAGAGGGCGGCGCCGTCGCTCTGGGACGGGTGCTGACCCTCGTCATCGTGACGACGCACGGCCTCGAAGAAGACGCGATCGAGGCCGCGAACGACGCCTCGCGCGAGCACCCGATGCGCGTCATCGTGCTCATCACCGACCCCGCCGGCGAGGCGAAGCTCGACGCGCAGATCCGCGTCGGCGGCGACGCCGGCGCGAGCGAGGTGGTCGTCCTCCGGGCCAGCGGCGACGCCGCGAGCAGCCAGGAGAGCCTCGTGACCGGCCTGCTCCTGCCGGATGCGCCCGTCGTCGCCTGGTGGCCCGACAACCCGCCGGCCGACCCTGCGCAGTCCGACATCGGGCGCATGGCGCAGCGTCGCATCACCGATGCCGCGACCAAGCCCTACGCCGCCGACCGGCTCTCGCTCCTCGGCCCGGGTTACGCACCCGGCGACACCGACCTCGCCTGGACGCGCCTCACGCACTGGCGCGAGCAGCTCGCAGCGGTGCTCGACCAGCCGCCGTACGATCCGGTCACGGCGGTCGAGGTCGTCGGCAGCGGGAGCTCGCCGTCGACGGGGCTGCTCGCGGCGTGGCTGCGTCTCAAGCTCGACGTGCCCGTGCTCTGGCGTTACGCGCCGCAGGACGAGTGGGCCCACGGCATCCAGCGGGTGCGCCTGTCCCGATCCTCCGGCGACATCCTGCTCGAGCGCAGCAACGACGTCGACGCCACGCTGACGCAGCCCGGCCAGCCGGCGCACGACATCGTGCTGCCCCGACGCACGTTGCGCGAGTGCCTGGCCGAAGAGCTGCGCCGGCTCGATCCGGACCTCCTGTATGGTCGAGTGATCACGGAGGGCTGGGCGCTGCTCGACCCGGCGACGACGTAGGAGTCTGAATGGCCGAGTTCTGGACGGAGAAGCGCGTCGTCATCAGCCCCGATGCCGGAACGCTCGCGACGGCCGTGGCGTCGCGCTTCCTCGTCCGCACCGCCAAGCGCGCCGCCGCCGGCAAGACCACTCATGTGGCGCTCACCGGCGGGGCGATCGGCACCGCGGTGCTCAGCGCCATCGGCCGCGACCCCGCACGCACGCAGATCGACTGGTCGACCGTCCACTTCTGGTGGGGCGACGAGCGATTCGTCCCGCGCGACAGCGATGAGCGCAACGAGAGAGCCGCCCGTCGCACCCTGCTCGATCACATCGACGTCCCCGCCGCGAACGTGCACACGGTCCCGGCCTCGGACGAGGCGGTCGATCTGGATGCCGGCGCCGAGGCGTATGCGGCGGAGCTCGCGCGGTTCGGCACCGCCGCTCAGCCCTGGCCGACGTTCTACGTCTGCTTCCTCGGCGTCGGGCCCGACGGGCACATCGCGTCGCTGTTCCCCGATCGCGGCGAGATCCAGGTCACTGATCGCGCCGCGCTGCCGGTGCGCCACTCCCCCCGCCCGCCGGCGGAGCGCATCACGCTCACGCGTCCGGTGATCAACTCGTCGCGGTGCGTGTGGCTCGTGCTGTCCGGCACGGACAAGGCCTCGGCTCTGGGCCTGGCACTGGCCGGCGCGAGCTACGAGAGCGTGCCGGCCGCGGGCGCGAAGGGCACGAAGCGCACCGTGTTCTTCGTCGACGAGGCCGCAGCGGCCCAGGTGCCCGCCGAGCTCATCGACCAGGAGTTTTGAGCCGAGCCGGATCAATGCGCGCGCAGCGCGCGTTGATGCGGCTCGGCTCAAGGTTGAGTAGCCGCCGCAGGCGGCGTATCGAAACCTCACCTCGCGCAAAGCGCGGGTGCTGCCGGTCCCTCACCTCGCGCGCAGCGCGGGTGCCGCCGGTCCCGCACCTCGCGCAAAGCGCGGGTGCCGAGGTGCCGCCGGTCCCTCACCTCGCGCAAAGCGCGGGTGCCGCGGTGCCGCCGGTAGCGCCGGTGCCTCTCGAGCCCCGCGCTACTGCCCGCGGCGCTCGCGCAGCTGCTGAAGAGCGTCCTCGAGGAGGGTCTCGGCCTCTTCCTCGGTGCGACGCTCCTTCACGTACGCCAGGTGCGTCTTGTAGGGCTCCGCTTTGGCGACCGCGGGCGGGTTGGCCTTGTCCCGGCCGGCGGGAAGGCCCGAGTGCGGCGAGTCGATGACCTCGGGGATCTCCTCCTCGGCGATGCCCGCCGCGAAGTAGCGCACGGTCTCGTTGCCGAGGGCGTCCCAGTACGACACGGCGATGCGGTCGGCGTGGTGCCCGTGATCCTGCTCCCCCATGGGGCCGGCGCCGACTCGGGTGCCGCGGATCGCGTTTCCTCCCGTGGCCATCAGATCCCCTGGAACTTGGTGAGCAGGCCCAGCGCGACGACGGCCAGGAACCAGACCAGCGCGAGCACGACGGTGAAGCGGTTGAGGTTGCGCTCGGCGAGACCCGAGGATCCCATCGTCGAGGTCATGCCGCCACCGAACATGTCGGACAGGCCACCGCCGCGTCCCTTGTGCAGCAGGATGAGGAGGGTCAGCAGGAGGCTGGTGATGCCCAGCAGCACCTGGAGAACGAGCTCGAGGATATCCACAGTCGATGAAGCCTTTCGCTGCGCTCCTGTCAGAGCGCACAAGGGTTGAGTATACCGGGCGCGCGCCCCACGAGCCGTCGCAGGGCGCGCACCGCGGCGCGAGTCGTCAGACGCCGACGTGCTTCTGGTAGCGGATGATGGCGGCGAACTCGTCGGCGACCAGGCTGGCCCCGCCCACGAGCGCCCCGTCGACGTCGGGCTCGCGCATGAAGCTGGCGATGTTGCCCGACTTCACCGAGCCGCCGTACAGCACGCGCGTGCGCGCGGCCGCATCGGCGCCGAGAGCGGCTCCGACCACCTCGCGCAGCTTCGCGCAGACCTCCTGGGCCTGATCCGGCGTCGCCGCCTGACCCGAGCCGATCGCCCAGACCGGCTCGTAGGCCACGACGATGTCGGCGTCCGCCGCCACGCCGGCCAGCGCCGCCTGCAGCTGTCCCACGGGAACGGCCGCCGCGCCGTGCGTCTCGAGGTCCTCGGCCGTCTCGCCGACGCAGATGACCGGCACGAGGCCGTGCCGCAGGGCGGCCTGCACCTTGGCCGCCACGACGTCATCGCCCTCGGCGTGGTACTCGCGACGCTCGGAGTGCCCGATGATCACGTACGCGCAGTCGAGCTTGGCCAGGAACGCACCGGACACCTCGCCGGTGTAGGCACCGGCATCCTTCGTCGACAGGTCCTGCGCGCCGAGCGCGAAGGGGATCTTGTCGGCGTCGAGGAGCGTCTGCACCGTGCGGATGTCGGTGAAGGGCGGGAAGACCGCCACCTCGACCGACCCGTCCTCGTGCTTGGCCTCCTTGAGCGCCCAGTGCAGCTTCTGGACGAACGCGACCGCCTGCAGGTGGTCGAAGTTCATCTTCCAGTTGCCGGCGATGAGCGGCGTACGTGTCACTGCCATCCGAGGATCTCCAATCCGGGGAGCTTCTTGCCTTCGAGGAACTCCAGGCTCGCTCCGCCGCCCGTCGAGATGTGACCGAATCGGTCGTCCGCGAAGCCGAGCTGACGCACGGCTGCGGCGGAGTCGCCGCCGCCGACGACGGACAGGCCGTCGACCTCGGTGAGCGCCTGTGCGACGGCCTTCGTGCCGGCGGCGAATGCCGGCATCTCGAACACGCCCATGGGACCGTTCCAGAAGACCGTCTTGGCGCCGCGGATGGCATCGGCGAACAGCTCCGCCGTGCGCGGCCCGATGTCCAGACCCATGCCGTCCGCGCCGAACGCGGTGTCCTCCAGCGCCGTCGCATCGGCGACCACGTGGTCGGCGTCGGCGGCGAAGCCGGCGGCCATGACCGCGTCGACGGGGAGCACGAGCTCGACGCCGCGCTCCTTCGCCGTCGCGACGTAGCCGCGGACGGTGTCGAGTTGATCGGCCTCGAGCAGGCTCTTGCCCACCTTGTGGCCCTGCGCCGCGAGGAACGTGAACATCATGCCGCCGCCGACGAGGATCTTGTCCACGCGGGGCAGCAGGTGCTCGATGACGCCCAGCTTGTCGCTCACCTTCGACCCGCCCAGGACGACCGCATACGGACGCTCGGGACGCTCGGTCAGGCGGTCGAGCACGTCGACCTCCTTCTCGATGAGGAGGCCCGCCGCGGACGGCAGGAGCTCGGCGAGGTCGTAGACGGAGGCCTGCTTGCGGTGCACGACGCCGAAGCCGTCCGAGACGAGTGCGTCGCCGAGAGCGGCCAGCTGCTCGGCGAACGCGCGGCGTTCGCCGTCGTCCTTCGCCGTCTCGCCCGCGTTGAACCGCAGGTTCTCGAGGACGGCGATGTCGCCGTCCTCGAGCGCGGCGACGGCCTCCTGCGCCGAGTCGCCCACCGTGTCGCGCGCGAACGCGACGGGCTTGCCCAGCAGCTCGGACAGACGCTGCGCCACCGGCTCGAGGCTGTACTTCGGATCGGGCGCGCCGTCGGGGCGGCCGAGGTGGGAGCACGCGATGACGCGCGCACCCTGGTTGATCAGCGTGTTGAGCGTGGGAAGCGCGGCCCGCACGCGGCCATCGTCCGTGATGCTTCCGTCCTTGAGGGGAACGTTGAAGTCGACACGGACGATGACGCGCCTGCCGGCCAGCGACCCCAGCGATTCGAGGGTGCGCAGAGCCATGACGATCTCAGAGCTTGCTGGCGACGAGCTCGGTGAGGTCGACGAGGCGGTTGGAGTAGCCCCACTCGTTGTCGTACCAGCCGACGACCTTGACCTGGTTGCCGATCACGCGGGTCAGGCCGGCGTCGAAGATGCACGAGTGCGCGTCGGTGACGATGTCGCTGGAGACGATCTCGTCCTCGGTGTACTTGAGGATGCCCTTGAGGTCCCCCTCGGCAGCCTCCTTGTACGCCGCCTTGATCTCGTCGACGGTGACCTCGCGCGACAGCTCGACCGTGAGGTCGGTCGCCGAGCCGGTGGGAACCGGCACGCGCAGCGCGAAGCCGTCGAGCTTGCCCTGCAGCTCCGGCAGGACCAGGCCGATCGCCTTGGCCGCACCCGTCGAGGTCGGGACGATGTTCAGCGCTGCGGCGCGCGAGCGACGCAGATCGCTGTGCGGGCCGTCCTGCAGGTTCTGGTCGGCGGTGTACGCGTGCACCGTCGTCATGAGGCCCTTGACGATGCCGAACTTGTCGTTGAGCACCTTGGCCAGCGGCGCGAGGCAGTTGGTCGTGCACGACGCGTTCGAGATGATGTGGTGGTTCTCGGGCTCGTACAGGCCCTCGTTCGCACCGATGACGAACGTCGCGTCCTCGCCGCTGGCGGGAGCCGAGATGAGCACCTTCTTGGCGCCGCCGTCGATGTGCTTGCGAGCGTCGACGGCCTTGGTGAAGCGACCGGTCGACTCGATGACGATGTCCACGCCGAGCTCGCCCCACGGCAGGTTGGCGGGGTCGCGCTCCTCGAAGACCTTGATGGTCTTGTCGCCGACGGTGATGGAGTCGCCGGTGTACGAGACTTCGGCATCCAGGCGCCCGAGGATGGAGTCGTACTTGAGCAGATGCGCGAGCGTCTTGTTGTCGGTGAGGTCGTTCACCGCCACGATGTCCAGGTCCGCGCCCTGCGCGAGCGCCGCGCGAAGGTAGTTGCGTCCGATGCGGCCGAAGCCGTTGATGCCGATCTTGACAGACACGTTGTCTCCCGTTTCCTGTCGCGCCGGTCACGCCTGATCGGCGAACCCGCAACGCGATCTTCTGTCGAAAAGAGGGAGGATGCCGGGACACCCCGTTGCCGGGAGGATCCCGGCATCCTCACCTGATGACGACACTACTACGCGAGCAGGCCGGCCGTCTTGTCGCGAGCCGTCGAAAAGCGCTCGGCGACGTTGGCCCAGTCGGCGATGTTCCAGAAGGCCTTGACGTAGTCGGCGCGCACGTTCTTGTAGTCGAGGTAGTACGCGTGCTCCCACACGTCGAGCAGCAGCAGCGGGACGGTGCCCGCCGCGAACTGCGACTGCTGGTCGAAGAACTGCTGGATGATCAGGTTCTCGCCGAGCGAGTCCCAGAACAGGCCGGCCCAGCCCGACCCCTGCACGCCGAGCGCGGCGGCGGTGAAGTGAGCCTGGAACTTGTCGAACGAGCCGAAGTGGTCGGCGATCGCCGACTCGAGGTCACCGGTGGGCTTGTCGCCCCCGTTCGGCGACAGGTTGGTCCAGAAGATCGAGTGGTTGGTGTGGCCGCCGAGGTTGAACGCCAGGTCCTTCTCGAGCTTGTTGATGTTCGCGAAGTCGCCCTTGTCGCGGGCCTCCGCGAGCTGGTCGAGCGCGGTGTTGGCGCCGGTCACGTACGCCTGGTGGTGCTTGGAGTGGTGCAGCTCCATGATGGTCGCGCTGATGCTCGGCTCGAGGGCCGCGTAGTCGTAGGGCAGCTCGGGCAGTGTGTACTTCGCCATGCTCTCTTCTTCCTGTCGGCGCCGCGCCGAAGCGCGGCGAGGGAACCTTCCCAGTCTATTGACCGGCAACACCGGGGGCACCGGGTTGCTTCCCTCTATGACAGGGTGTAGCGGCTCAGTCCTCGAGCCCGGCGGGCACCGCCGACTCGGTGTCCGGGATGCCGTCGGCGGCGGCCTTCTTGTCGGCCATCGCGAGAAGCCGCCTGATCCGGCCCGCGACGGCATCCTTCGTGAGCGGCGGGTCGGCGTGGTGACCGAGCTCGTCGAGGCTCGCATCGCGGTGGGCCAGGCGCAGGGCCCCGGCTTCGCGCAAGTGGTCGGGGACGTCGTCGGCGAGGATCTCGAGCGCGCGCTCGACACGGGCGCACGCGGCGACGGCGGCCTGCGCCGACCGGCGCAGGTTGGCGTCGTCGAAGTTGACGAGGCGGTTCACGCCGGCGCGGACCTCGCGACGCTGGCGCATCTCCTCCCACGCGGCGGCCGTCGTGCGGGCGCCCATCACGGCGAGCGCAGCGCGGATGGCCTCACCGTCGCGGATGACGACGCGAGGCACGCCGCGCACCTCACGCGCCTTGGCAGCGATCCCCAGCCGGTGCGCGGCGCCGACGAGGGCCATCGCGGCCTCACCCGACGGGCAGGCGATCTCGAGCGCGGCCGAACGGCCCGGCTCGGTCAGGGAGCCGGCGGCGAGGAACGCGCCGCGCCAGATGGCGGCCAGGTCCGGGCGCGAGCCGGTGGTGAGCTTGTTGGGCAGGCCCCGGACGGGGCGGCGGCGCGGGTCGAGCAGCCCGGTCTGGCGGGCCAGGGTCTCGCCGCCGTCGATCACGCGCACCGCGTAGTGGCCGCCCGCGCGGCCGCCGGAGGCCTGCACGTGGGCGAGCTCGGGCCGCACGCCGTACAGCTCCATGAGGTCACGGGCGACGCGGCGGGCGAGCAGGTCCGTGTCCAGCTCGGCTTCGACGGCCACGCGTCCGGCGATCGAGTGCAGGCCGCCCGAGAAGCGCAGCACGGCGGTCAGCTCGGCGACCCGTGCCGTGGGCCGGGGGTCGCGGACGGATGCCAGCTCAGTCTTCACGTCAGCGGTCAGCGACACAGCGATCCTTCGTCTTGGTGCAGGGGGTTTCGGGGCAGGGCAACGAGGGTCCAGCCTACTCGCGGCCGAGGTCACGATGCTTCACGCGGACCGCCACCCCGGGGATCTGCTCGAGACGGCGCGCCAGCTCGATCGCGCTGACGACGGAGCGGTGCTTGCCGCCGGTGCAGCCGATCGCGATGACGGAGTGACGCTTGTTCTCGCGCTGGTAGCCCGCCAGCACCGGATGCAGCGCTGTCGCGTAGGCGTCGATGAACTCGACGGCCCCTTCCTGGCGGAGCACGTAGTCCCGCACCTGCGGATCCTCGCCGGTGAACGGCTTGAGCTCGGCGATCCAGAACGGGTTGGGCAGGAATCGCATGTCGGCGACGAGGTCGACATCCGGCGGGAGGCCGTACTTGAAGCCGAAGCTCATGACGGTCACCGTGTGGCGCGCCTCGCCCTCGGCGCTGAACAGGTCGACGATGCGCGTCGCGAGCTGGTGCACGTTGTAGTCCGAGGTGTCGACGAGGACGTCGGCGCTCTCGCGGATCGGCGCGAGGCGGACGCGTTCTCGCCGGATGCCCTCGACGATCGTGCCGTCCCCCTGCAGCGGGTGCGGACGGCGGACGGCTTCGAAGCGGCGCACCAGCACGTCATCCGACGCATCCAGGAACAGCACGCGCAGCTGCCGTGCGTCGCGCAGCGACCGCGTCACCTCGGGCAGCTCGCGGAACAGGTCGCGGCCGCGCACGTCGACGACGGCCGCGACCTTCGGCAGCGCGTCGGCCGCGAGGCCCGTCAACTCGAGCAGCGGCCGCAGCATCTGCGGCGGCAGATTGTCGACGACGTACCAGTCGAGGTCCTCGAGCGCGTTGGCGGCGGTCGAGCGTCCGGCGCCGGACATGCCCGTGACGATCAGGACCTCTCCCGTGGGCTTCACGTCCGCCACTGCCTGCCCCTCACCCCGCGTTGTCCTCTCCAGCCTATCGACTGCCGACGGGCCTATGCCCCGTTCTGGCGGGCGAGATGGGCGTGAATGGTCTCGGCGAGTGCGGGCCCGATGCCCGGCAGCTCGCGGATCTCCGCCGGCGTGGCCTGCCGAAGTCTCGTCACCGATCCGAAGTGGCGCAGCAGTCCCTTGATGCGCGTCTGACCGAGACCGGGGATCTCGCTCAGGATCGAGGCGATGTCGCGCTTGCGACGCTTGCGCTGATGCGTGATCGCGAAGCGATGCGCCTCGTCGCGCAGGCGCTGGAGCAGGTACAGCGCCTCGGATGTGCGCGGCAGGATCACGGGGTACTCCTCCCCCGGCAGCCACACCTCCTCGAGCCGTTTCGCGATGCCGCACAGGGCGATCTCGGAGTGCCCCGCGTCGGCGAGTGCCCGCGCGGCGGCCGCGACCTGCGGCTGACCGCCGTCGACGACCAGCAGCTGCGGACGGTACGCGAACCGCGGCTTCTTGCGCGTCGTCACGACCGGCGCGTCCGTCGCGAGGGGATCGGATGCCGCATCGACGGCGTCCGCGATCTCGGGCTCCTCGTCCGGGCGGTCCAGGTACGCGAGCCGCCGGGTGAGGACCTGGTACATCGAGTCGGTGTCGTCCGTCGTCTCGGCGACCCCGAACGAGCGGTACTGGTCCTTGCGAGGCAGGCCGTCCTCGAAGACGACCATCGAGGCCACGACGTTGGTACCGCCCAGGTGCGAGATGTCGAAGCACTCGATGCGCAGCGGCGCCTCGTCGAGTTCGAGCGCCTCCTGGAGGTCGGTGAGCGCGCGGGTGCGCGCCGTGTAATCGCTCGTTCGCCGCGTCTTGTGCAGCAGCAGCGCCTGCTGCGCGTTGCGCGTCGCCGTCTTCATGAGCTCCGCCTTGCGACCGCGCTGCGCGACCTGGAGCGTGACCCGCTTGCCTCGGCGCGCCTGCAGCCAGGCCTCGAGCTCCGCCGCATCGCCGGGAGCGACCGGGACCAGGACCTGTCGCGGGATGTCGGCGGCACCGGCATCCCCGTAGGTGCGTTGCAGCACCTGGTCGACCAGGTCGCCGCCGGAGATGTCGAGCTCCTTGTCGATGGTCGTCGCCCGGACGCCGCGCACCCGGCCTCCGCGGACGACGAAGTGCTGCACGGCGGCGGACAGCTCGTCTTCGGCGATGCCGAACAGGTCGGCGTCGGTGTCTTCGCTGAGCACGAGCGCACTGCGGTTGAGGACGGCGTCGATGGCCTGGAGCTTGTCGCGGTACGCCGCGGCGGACTCGTAGTCCATCGCTGCAGATGCCTCGCGCATGCGACGGGTCAGCTCGCGGGTGAAGCGCTGGTCGCCGCCCGACATGAACGCGACGAAGTCGTCGACGACCGCCCGATGCTCCTCGATCGTCACGGTCATGGAGCAGGGTCCGCCGCAGCGCCCGATCTGCCCGGGGAAGCACGGCCGGCCGGTCGCCATCGCCTTCTTGTACGACGCGTCGCTGCAGGTGCGGATCGGGAAGACTTTGATCATCAGGTCGATGGTGTCGTGGACGGCCCACACCTTCGGGTACGGACCGAAGTACTTCGCGCCCCGGATCCGGCGGTTGCGGGTGACGATCACACGAGGGGCCTCATCCGCGAGTGTCACGGCGAGGTAGGGGTAGGACTTGTCGTCCTTGTAGCGCACGTTGAACGGCGGCGAGAACTCCTGGATCCAGGTGTACTCGAGCTGCAAGGAGTCCACGTCGGTCGCCACGACCGTCCACTCCACCGACGTCGCCGTCGTCACCATGCGCCGGGTTCGCTCGTGCAGCGTGTGCAACGGAGCGAAGTAGTTGGACAGGCGTGCACGCAGGTTCTTGGCCTTGCCGACGTACAGCACCCGCCCGTCGGCGTCACGGAACCGGTAGACGCCGGGGTCGGTCGGGATCTCCCCCGGCCGCGGCTTGTACGGCAGCGCGGACGCCACGTCAGCCGGCCTTGCGGGCCGTGGCCATCCGGTTCTCCTCGAGCTGGAGGGTCTCGGCGAGGAAGAGTCCCGTGTGGCTGCCGGGCGCGTTCGCGACCTGCTCGGGCGTGCCGACCGCGACGACCTCGCCGCCTCCGGCCCCGCCCTCCGGGCCGAGGTCGATGATCCAGTCGCTCGACTTGATCACGTCGAGGTTGTGCTCGATGACGATGACCGTGTTGCCCTTGTCGACGAGGCCGTTCAGCACCTCCAGCAGGCGCGCGACGTCCTCGAAGTGAAGGCCCGTGGTCGGCTCGTCGAGCACATAGATGCTGCGGCCGTTGGAACGCCGCTGGAGCTCGGTGGCGAGCTTGACGCGCTGCGCCTCGCCGCCCGAGAGCGTCGTCGCCGACTGACCGAGCCGGACGTAGCCGAGACCGACGTCGACGAGGGTCTTCAGGTACCGGTGGATCCCCTGGATCGGCTCGAAGAACTCCGCCGCCTCGGCGATCGGCATGTCGAGCACCTCGGCGATGTTCTTGCCCTTGTAGTGCACCGCGAGCGTGTCGCGGTTGTACCGCTTGCCGTGGCACACCTCGCAGTCGACGTAGACGTCGGGCAGGAAGTTCATCTCGATCTTGATCGTGCCGTCGCCCGAGCAGGCCTCGCAGCGGCCGCCCTTCACGTTGAAGCTGAAACGGCCCGGCTGATAGCCGCGCGCCTTGGCCTCGGGCGTCTCGCTGAACAGCGTGCGGACCCGGTCGAACACCCCCGTGTAGGTGGCCGGGTTCGAGCGCGGCGTGCGGCCGATCGGCGCCTGGTCGACGTGCACGACCTTGTCGAGGTTGTCCAGGCCGGTCACCCGCGTGTGCTTGCCGGCGACGCGACGCGCACCGTTGAGACGGGTGGCGAGGACTTCGTAGAGGATGCCGTTGACCAGCGACGACTTCCCCGAACCGCTGACGCCGGTGACCGCCGTGAGGACGCCGAGCGGGAAGTCGACCGTCACGTTCTTGAGGTTGTTCTCGCGTCCGCCGACGACGGTGACCATCCGCTTCTTGTCGATCTTGCGGCGCCGCTTCGGCGTCGCGATCGCGCGGCGTCCGCTGAGGTACTCGCCGGTGAGCGAGCGATCGTCTTCCAGGAGGGACGAGAGCGGCCCGGAGTGGACGACCTCGCCGCCGTGCACGCCGGCGCGCGGGCCGATGTCGACGACCCAGTCCGCGGCGTGGATGGTCTCCTCGTCGTGCTCGACGACGATGAGCGTGTTGCCCAGGCTCTTCAGCCGCACGAGCGTCTCGATGAGCCGGCGGTTGTCGCGCTGGTGCAGCCCGATCGACGGCTCGTCGAGGACGTAGAGGACGCCGGTGAGCCCGGAGCCGATCTGCGTCGCCAGGCGGATGCGCTGCGCCTCGCCGCCCGAGAGCGAGCCGGCCGCGCGACCCAGGCTCAGATAGCTCAGGCCGACCTGGATGAGGAAGTCGAGACGCGCGCGGATCTCGCGCAGCACGGCGGCGGCGATCTTCGCCTCGCGGTCAGTGAGCTCGAGGCGCGCGAAGTACTGGTGGGCCTCGCCGAGGCTCAGTCTCGAGGCGTCGGCGATCGAGTGGCCGTGGACGAGCACCGCGAGCACCTCGGGCTTGAGCCGGGCGCCGTCGCACACGGGGCACGGCACCTCGCGGAGATACTCGGACCAGCGCTGTCGCTGCGTGTCCGACTCGGCCTGGGTGTACTGCCGTTCGATGTACGGGATCACGCCCTCGAACCCGGAGGTGTACCGCATCTCCCGTCCGTAGCGGTTGCGCCACTTGACGGTGACCTTGAAGTTCTCGCCGCGCAGCACGGCGTTGTGCACGTTCTCGGGCAGATCTTTCCAGGGCGTGTCCAGCGAGAAGTCCAGGTCGTCGGCCAGGCCGCCCAGCAGGCGCTCGTAGTACTGGTAGAGGCCCTTGCCCTGCGTCGTCCACGGGATGATGACACCCTCGTTGATCGACAGCTCCTCGTCGCCGAGCATGAGCTCGACGTCGACGGACATCCGCGTGCCCAGGCCCGAGCACGCCGGGCACGCGCCGAACGGCGCGTTGAACGAGAACGTCCGCGGCTCGATCTCGGTCAGCTGGAGCGGGTGGCCGTTCGGACAGGCCAGCTTCTCGCTGAAGCTCTGCCACGCGGCATCCCCCGTCTCGTCGACGAAGTTGACCTGCACGATGCCGCCGGCCAGCCCCAGCGCCGTCTCGACGGAGTCCGTGACGCGGCTGAGGATGTCGGCGCTCGCGACGAGGCGGTCCACGACCACGGCGATGTCGTGCTTGTAGCTCTTCTTCAGCGTCGGGGGCTCCGCCAGCTGGACGAGCTCGCCGTCGACGACGGCGCGCGCGTAGCCCTTGGCCGACAGCTCCTTGAAGAGGTCGACAAACTCGCCCTTCTTCTGCGTGACCACCGGCGCGACGATCTGGTACCGGGTGCGGTCGGGCAGTTCCATGAGCTGATCGGCGATCTGCTGCACGGTCTGGCGCTGGATCTGCTCACCGCACTCGGGACAATGCGGGATGCCGATGCGCGCCCACAGCAGACGCATGTAGTCGTGGATCTCGGTGATCGTGCCGACCGTCGAGCGCGGGTTGCGGTTCGTCGACTTCTGGTCGATCGAGACGGCGGGACTCAGTCCCTCGATGAAGTCGACATCCGGACGGTCGACCTGCCCCAGGAACTGGCGGGCGTAGGAGCTGAGCGATTCGACGTAGCGGCGCTGCCCCTCGGCGAAGATGGTGTCGAACGCGAGGCTGGACTTGCCCGACCCGGACAGCCCGGTGAACACGACGAGCGAGTCCCGCGGAATGTCGAGATCGACGTTCTTGAGGTTGTGGACGCGAGCTCCGCGGACGCTGAGTTTCGACGTGGTGGCGACGGGGACGATGGGCACCGGACAAGTCTAGGTCGGGCCTGGGACACTGCGGCCGGCTCGGCGCATCGCATCGGCTCCGACCCCACCTGCTAGGGGACCGCCGGCGATCCGTCAACCCTCTCGGCACCCGCACGCCGATTGCCTAGCGTGACGAACGGGCCAGTCCGCCATCGCACGGGCCAGTCCGCCATCGACCGACAGGAGCCGCCATGTCCGCCGCCGACGACATCACCTTCCCCGGGGCTCCGGCCTCGCAGCCGCCCGCGGCAGAGGAGCCCACGACTCCGACCGGCCCGCTCGCGTCGAAACCGGACCAGTCCGCGCCGGCGGGCGTGTCCGCGACGGGAGCGGATACGCGCATCCCGGCGGAGAGCGCCGCACAGCAGGGCGCGTACCTCACCACGGCGCAGGGCGCCCGGTTGAGGGACACGGATCACTCGCTCAAAGCCGGTGCCCGCGGGCCGGTGCTGCTGCAGGATCACCATCTGCGCGAGAAGATCATGCATTTCGATCACGAGCGCATCCCCGAGCGGGCCGTGCATGCCCGCGGCGCGGCTGCGCACGGCTCGTTCACCGCCAATGGCGCCGCCGAGTCGGTCACCCGCGCCGCGTTCCTCCGCGGCGGGGTGCGCACCCCGGTGTTCGTGCGCTTCTCCACCGTCGTCGGCTCGCGGGGCTCTGCCGACACCGTGCGCGACACCCGCGGGTTCGCGACGAAGTTCTACACCTCTGAGGGCGTCTACGACCTCGTCGGCAACAACGTGCCGGTGTTCTTCATCCAGGACGCCATCAAGTTCCCCGACATCGTGCACGCGGCCAAGCCCCAGCCGGATCGTGAGATCCCGCAAGCCGCCTCCGCGCACGACACCTTCTGGGATTTCGTGTCGCTGCACACCGAGGCTCAAGCGCACACCATGTGGAACAAGTCGGATCGGGGCATCCCGCGCTCGTTCCGCATGATGCAGGGCTTCGGCGTGCACACCTTCCGTCTGCTCTCCGCCGACGACGAGACCGTGCTGGTCAAGTTCCACTGGCGTCCCCGTCTGGGCACACACGGCCTCATCTGGGAGGAAGCGCAGCTGGCGTCGGGGAAGGACCCCGACTTCCACCGCCGGGACCTCGCCGATGCCATCGAATCCGGGGCGCACCCGGAGTGGGATCTGGCGATCCAGGTGATGCCCGACACGCCCGACGAGACCTTCGCCGGCATCGACCTGCTCGATCCCACCAAGTTCGTCCCCGAGGAGCTCGCTCCGCTGCAGGTCATCGGAACCATGACGCTCGACCGCAATCCGACCAACTTCTTCGCCGAGACCGAGCAGGTCGCCTTCCACCCCGGCCACCTGGTCCCAGGGATCGACGTCACCAACGATGCCCTCCTCCAGGGACGGCTCTTCTCGTACCTCGACACCCAGCTCAGCCGGCTCGGCGGACCGAATTTCGCCCAGCTGCCGATCAACCGCCCCCATGCAGACGTCAACGACATGCTGCGCGACGGCATGCACCAGACCGCCGTGCACAGCGGCGTCGCGCCCTCCCACCCCAACTCCCTCGACGGCGGGTGCCCGTTCCACGCCGGCGCGGCCGACGGCGCGTTGATCGACATCCCGGCGGTGGTCGCCGAGTCGGTCAAGGAGCGCGCTCAGCCGGCGAGCTTCGACGATCACTTCTCGCAGGTGCGCATGTTCTACCGGTCGCTGACCGCCATCGAACAGCGCCACGTCGCCGACTCGTACGCCTTCGAGCTGGCCAAGTGCGACGAGCAGACCATCAAGGAGCGGCAGCTGGTCGCTCTGGCCAACATCGACGGGGGGCTGTGCGCGTCGGTCGCCGAGGCGCTCGGCCTGCCTGCGCCGGCGCCGACCGTCGAGGTGGAGGACCTGGAGCTCAGCCCGTCGGTGCGGATGATCGGGCGGGAGTGGCCCGTCGACGGACGTACGGTCGGGATCCTCGCGGACGACGCGACCGATGCGGCCGAGCTGGCCGCGGCGCGTGACGCGGTGGATGCCGTCGGCGCCCTGCCGCTGGTGATCGCCCCGCACGGCGGCAGGCTCGGCACGGTGCCGATCCAGCGCACCGCGGCGACGGCGGCGAGCTTCGAGTTCGACGCTCTGGTGGCACTCGTCGAGGTCGCCGACGATCGCATCGTCCGGCTCTTCGCCGAGGCGTTCCGACACGGCAAGGCGATCGGGGTGACGTCCGCGGCGGAGCCCTTGCTCCGCAATGCCGGCATCGCGGCCGATGCTGCAGGGGTGACCGTCGGCACAGCGGACGAGGCCGTCTCGGCGGTGCTCGCCCTCCTGCCCGCTCACCGCGTCTGGGACCGGCTCGCATCGCAGCCGGGGTGAGCCCGGCCTCGGATCACGACGAGAGATCGGCTGCGGGCGCGGCGGGCGCGGGACCCGCCGGATGCCCGGAGCGGCGGCCCGCGAAGGGCGCCAGTGCGTCGCGCAGCGCGGCGACCTGAGCGACGTCCATGCCGACGCGAGCCATGATCTGCTGGGGAACCGCCCGCGCCCGCGCACGCAGCCGGACGCCGTCACCGGTGAGGGTGATCTCCAGCACCCGCTCATCGTCCTGCCGGCGTGCGCGGGCGACCAGTCCTTGCGTCTCCAGGCGCTTGATGAGCGGCGACAGGGTCGCCGGCTCCATCGCGAGCTCGTCGGCGAGCTCGCCGAGCGAGCGCGGCGCCCGCTCCCACAGCGCGAGCATGACGAGGTACTGCGGATGCGTCAGTCCCAGTGGCTCGAGGACGGGCCGATAGATGGAGACGACGTTGCGCGCGGCCGTCACGATCGCGAAGCACAGCTGGTTGTCGAGCGTGAGCAGCTCGTCCCGCGGGTCCATGCGAGCGAGTCTAGCCAACTGCTGAGTACACTAATGATCATGGCGCGAAATGATTCCGGACGACGGCCGCTGCGCGAGCGGGTTCGCGAAGCCGGCGGCTGGTACGCGTACCTGAACACGCGTCTGATCCGCATCGCGGGACCGGCATCGGTCGGTCCCTACGACACGGAGCCGGAGCCGGTGCGCACCGAACGCGCCTGCCCTCTGTGCGGACACCCGATGTCGCAGCACACGTTCGACCGCTCGGGGCCCAAGCCCCTCATGCGCTGCCCCTGAGCGCGCGCAGCCGCGGCGCGTCCCGTCAGCCGAGTGCGATGGATCCGTCGTCGCGGAGCGGCCATCCCGGATTGTGCGCCACTTCCCAGGGGTGCCCGTCCGGGTCGATGAACACGCCGGAGTACCCTCCCCACGGCGTGGGGGCACCCGACCGCGCGATGCGGGCGCCGGCGCGCTCCGCGTCGGCGAGCAGCGCATCGACCTCGCCGGCCGAGCGGACGTTGTGGGCGAGGGTGACTCCACCCCAGCCGCCGCCGTCCTCCACCACCGAGTCCGCGGCCAGCGCCGCGCGGCCCCACAGCGCGACCACCATCCCGCCGGCCTGGAAGAACGCGACCTCGCCGGCCACGGAGGCCGGGTGCGGCTCCCAGCCGAGCGCGCGATAGAAGGCGATCGCGCGGTCGAGATCCGCGATGCCCAGGGTGATCAGGCTGACCCGCTGCTGCATACCGTTCTCCTGTGTTCGGGGAAGGATCCGTCGTGTCCGGCGAGGGATCAGGCGTGTCCCGCGCGCTCCATGGCGCGCAGCTCCTTCTTGAGGTCCTGCACCTCGTCGCGCAGGCGCGCGGCGAGTTCGAACTTGAGTTCCGCGGCGGCGGAGAGCATCTGATTCGAGAGGTCCTCGATCGTCGCCTCGAGCTGATTGGCCCCCTCGGCCGCGATCCCCTCGCGGCGGAGGCGCGGGGTCGGGCTCTTCCCCTTGCCCGGCTTGCTCTTCCGCGACAGGAGATCAGCCGTGTCGGATGCCTCGCGCGCGAGCGCGTCGGTGATGTCGGCGATCTTCTTGCGCAGCGGCTGCGGGTCGATGCCGTGCTCGAGGTTGTACGCGACCTGCTTCTCGCGACGGCGATCCGTCTCGTCGATCGCCGAGCGCATCGAGTCGGTCATGTTGTCGGCGTACATGTGCACCTCGCCCGACACGTTGCGCGCGGCCCGGCCGATCGTCTGGATCAGGGACGTGCCCGAACGCAGGAAGCCTTCCTTGTCGGCATCCAGGATCGCGACCAGCGACACCTCCGGAAGGTCGAGGCCTTCGCGGAGCAGGTTGATGCCGACGAGCACGTCGTAGACGCCCTGGCGCAGCTCGGTGAGCAGCTCGACGCGGCGCAGCGTGTCGACGTCGGAGTGGAGATAGCGCACACGCACGCCGTGCTCGCCGAGGAAGTCGGTGAGCTCCTCGGCCATCTTCTTCGTGAGCGTGGTGACCAGCACGCGCTCGTCACGCTCGGCCCGGAGGCGGATCTCCTCGAGCAGGTCGTCGATCTGGCCCTTCGAGGGCTTGACGATGATCTGCGGATCGACGAGTCCGGTCGGCCGGATGATCTGTTCGACGATGCCGTCGGCGATGCCCATCTCGTAGCGGCCGGGCGTCGCCGACAGGTAGACGGTCTGCCCGATGCGCTGCTTGAACTCGTCGAAGCGCAGCGGGCGGTTGTCGAGGGCGCTGGGCAGCCGGAACCCGTGATCGACGAGTGTGCGCTTGCGCGAGGCGTCGCCCTCGTACATGGCGCCGATCTGCGGCACGGTCACGTGCGACTCGTCGATGACCATGAGGAAGTCGTCCGGGAAGAAGTCCAGCAGCGTGTGCGGGGGCTCCCCCGGCGCGCGGCCGTCGAGGTGGCGCGAGTAGTTCTCGATGCCCGAGCAGAAGCCGAGCTGCTGCAGCATCTCGAGGTCGAACGTCGTGCGCATCCGGAGGCGCTGCGCCTCGAGGAGCTTACCCTGCGACTCGAGCTCCGTGAGGCGTCCGCCCAGCTCGTCCTCGATCGTTCCGATCGCGCGCTGCACGGTGTCGGTGCCGGCGACATAGTGCGATGCCGGGAAGATCGGCACGCTGTCGAGCTTCTGCACCACGTCGCCGGTGAGCGGATGGAGCATGTAGAGCGCCTCGATCTCGTCGCCGAACAGCTCGATGCGCACGGCGTACTCCTCGTACACCGGGATGATCTCGATCGTGTCGCCCCGCACGCGGAAGTTGCCCCGGGAGAAGTCGACGTCGTTGCGGTTGTACTGCATCGCGATGAACTTGCGGATGAGGGCGTCGTGGTCGTACCGCTCCCCCACCTGCAGCGCCACCATGGCACGCAGGTACTCCTCGGGAGCGCCCAGGCCGTAGATGCACGACACCGTCGAGACCACGACGACGTCGCGCCGGCTCAGCAGCGAGTTGGTCGTCGAGTGGCGGAGTCGTTCGACCTCCGCGTTGACCGAGGAGTCCTTCTCGATGAAGGTGTCCGTCTGCGGGACGTACGCCTCGGGCTGGTAGTAGTCGTAGTAGCTGACGAAGTACTCGACGGCGTTGTGCGGCATCAGTTCGCGGAACTCGTTGGCCAGCTGCGCGGCGAGCGTCTTGTTGTGCGCGAGCACGAGCGTCGGGCGCTGCACCTGCTCGATCAGCCAGGCGGTCGTCGCCGACTTTCCGGTTCCGGTCGCGCCGAGCAGCACCACGTCGGTCTCGCCCGCGTTGATGCGCGCGGCGAGGTCGGCGATCGCCTGCGGCTGGTCGCCGCTGGGCTCGTACTCGCTCACGACCTCGAACGGCCGCACGGTTCGCGTGGTCTGCATCGTTCCAGCGTAGGCGGGGCGTGCGACATCGGGGCCGCCGTTCGCCGCCGGCATGCGTACGCTGGAGCCATGCTGGAGCTCCTCGTCGGGACCGGGCTCGCCGCCGCTGCGGGCCTCAACGCCTGGATGCCCCTGTTCGCGCTGGGGCTGGCCGACCGCTTCATCGCGGGCGTCGAGCTGCCGGCCGGGTGGGCGTGGCTGTCCAGCGACATCGCACTGTGGATCACCGGCATCCTGCTGCTCGTGGAGATCATCGCCGACAAGGTGCCGGCCGTCGACTCCGTCAACGACATCATCCAGACCGCGATCCGCCCCGCGGCGGGCGGCATCGTGTTCGGCGCGGGATCCAGCGCCGAGACCGTCCGGGTGGACGACCCGTCGGCCCTGTTCGCCGACAACGCGTGGGTGCCGATCCTCATCGGCGTCGTCATCGCCTTGATCGTGCATGCGCTGAAGGCCGCCGTGCGGCCGGTCGTGAACGTCGCGACGGCGGGCCTGGCGGCGCCGCTCCTGTCGACCGCCGAGGACGTGTCCTCGTTCGCGCTGATCGCCGCCGCGATCTTCGTGCCGATCCTCGCCGGGATCATGCTCGTCGCACTCGTCGTCGGGGCCGTGCTGTTCCTGCGCCGTCGGCGACGGCGACGCGCGGAGAGCCGGCCGGCCTGACTCCCGCCGCTACCCCGTCGGACGCAGACGCTCCCACAGGGCATCGGTCTGGGCGCGCGTCTCCTCGAGTGTGCCGGTCGTGTCGATCACGACGTCGGCCACACGCAGCCGGGCGGTGTCGCTCACCTGCGCCTCGATCCGGGCGGATGCCGCTTCCTCGGTCATGCCGCGCAACTCCACCAGCCTGCGCAAGCGCACGTCGGCCGGCGCGTGCGCGACGACGATGAGCTCCCACGGATCGTCGACGCGCGCCTCGACCAGGAGCGGCACGTCGTAGACGACTACGGCTGCCGGGTCGGCGGCGACTGCCGCGTCGAACTGCCGTTGCGATTCGAGCCGCACCGCGGGATGCACGATGCCGTTGAGCCGCTGGAGCGCCGCATCGTCGCCGAACACGATCTCGCCCAGCGCCGCGCGGTCGAGAGCGCCGTCGGCGCCGAGGAGGTGCGCGCCGAACGCGCGCGCGATCTCGTCGAGGACGGGCGACCCTGGCGACTGCACGTCGCGGACGATCCGGTCGGCGTCGACGACGACGGCTCCGTGCTCGGCGAGCCGCCGGGCGATCGTGGACTTTCCGGACGCGATTCCACCGGTCAGGGCGATGAGGGGCATACCCGACAGGATGCCACGACTCGCCGTGGTCGCTTCGCAGTCGGGCGATGTGCCTCTCACCTCGCGAAAGCTGGGAGTATGCCTCGTGGTCTGACCACAGCTGGAGTCCTGTGGTCCTACCACATAGACTGAGGATGCGGGCGAGGAGGGCACCCACGCGGGGCCCCCGCCCGATCGGTCGCCGATCAGCGCGACCGATTCCCCTGGCAGGTCGACGCACGTCGTCCCTGACGGCCGCTTCGCCCTGCCGCGACGACCTGAGAGGCAGAACGCAATGAACAGACTCGCAAAAGGCGCGATCGCCACGGCCGCCGGAGGGGCGCTGCTCCTGGGCGGAGCCGGCACCTTCGCGCTGTGGAACGACGCGCTAGATCACAGCGTCGACCAGTCCATCACGGCCGGTCAGCTCCGGTTCGCGGAGACCGACCCGGTCGACGGCGGCTGGTACCTGGACGCGGCGGGCTCCACCGCGCTGCCGGACACCTTCACGATGGTGCCCGGCGACACCGTCTACTTCGTCGGCGCCGTCAATCTCCTGGCACAGGGCGACAATCTCAGCGCGACGCTGGGCATGGACCCCGGATCCATCGTCGTCTCCCCCGACGCCGACGCCGGCGCTGACGACCTGGGCATCACGGCCGAGTTCCTGAACGGCGGGGAGATCGAGGTCAGGACCGGCGCGGGAGTCCTCCCCCACGCCTTCGTTCTCGAAGTGACCTGGGACGCGGGCACGGACCTGGGCCTGCAGGGGCAGAACGCGACCCTCGCGCTGCAGAATGTCACGTTCACCCTCCAGCAGACGGCCTGAGCGGGCGACGTCCATGAGTCGCCCCCGAGACCGCAGGGCTCGCCGCCGCCCAGGCGCACGCGCCGTCGTCGCCGCGACGTGCGCGGTAGCGGTGGCGAGCCTCGTGCTGGGCACCGCGGGGGGCACCTATGCGCTCTGGAACGACGCTCTCACCGTGGACCTGGGCATCATCCAGCTGGGGACGAGCCCCGCCCCGCCGCCGGCGCAGCTCCAATGCGCCGAGGCGTCCGCGGACCCCAGCCCCTACCACGCATTCGCGTTCTCGCCGCATCCGGCGCTGGACGCCTGGACCCGGCTCACCGGCATCCTCATCAACCCCGGCACCGATTCGCACACCCGCCTCGAGGCGCAGGTGGCGAACGAGAACCAGGGCATCGTCCATGTCAACGGCGGTCAGGCCCAGGGCATCGGGATCACCCCGGGCGCCGGAGAGTACGCCTCCGGGGTGGTGCGCATCGTGTTGGGTGACGATCCCGCCCTCGACGCGGACGTCGTCGCCGAGGGTCTCGTGTGGTTCACCGGCAACGAGTGGTCGAACGCCGTCCTCGTCGCCTGCGGCGCGCCGCCGGCCCGGGGCGACGCCGCCACAGCCCCCTGAAGGCGGACCCCGTGCACACCGCAGTCCTCCCCGCCCTGACCGCCTCGATCCCCGTCGCCACCGCTCCCGCTCAAGGCGTGCCAGGAGCGGAGCGCACGTTCGCGCACCGGCATCCCGTGCTGCACGCCCTCTGGTACGGGATCAGCGCGGGTGCGCTCGGTCTCGTGCTGCTCACGGCCGTGCTCACGATCATCGTGCCGAAGATCGTCGGGGGCATCCCGCTCACGGTGCTGTCCGCGTCGATGGAGCCGGCCCTTCCGGTCGGGACGCTTCTCGTCGTCCAGCCCGTGACGCCCGAAGAGATCCGCATCGGCGATGTGGTGTCCTACCAGCCGTACCCGCTCGACCCGACGCTCGTCACCCATCGGGTCGTCGGCATCACGCAGCATCAGGACGGCAGCTTCGTCTTCACGATGCAGGGCGACGCGAACGCGACCGTCGACGCTCCCGTGCACGGCAAGCAGGTGCGCGCCGTGGCGATGTACTCACTCCCCGTCCTCGGCCACGTGAGCAACTTCGTGAACGTCGAGCAGCAGCACTGGATCATCCCGGCCACCGCCGGCGCGCTCTTCGCCTACGGCGGCTACACGGTCATCTCGACGATGGTCGACACGAAGCGCACGCGCGCCGCACGGGAGCCTCGCGCCGCATAGCTCCTCGGTGCCCGCACCCCCGTGCGCGGCAACGGCGGAGGGCCGCCACCCCCTTGAACCCAAGGAAGGTGACGGCCCTCTGCATGTCTCCCGAGGGAGACGACGGATCAGCGACCCGAGAGCTTCTCACGAAGCGCGGCGAGCGCCTCGTCGTCGGCCAGGGTGCCCGCGCCCGACGGCGTCTCGGACGAGAAGCGCGACGAGCCCGCGTCGGCCGGAGCCGCAGCCTCGGCCTCGAGGGCCTTGGCGACGGCGGCCTTGTGGGCCTCCCAGCGCGCGTGGGCAGCGGCGTACTCCTGCTCCCACTTCTCGCGCTGCTCGTCGAAGCCTTCCTTCCACTGGTTGGTCTCCGGGTCGAAGCCCTCGGGGTACTTGTACTCCCCGGCCTCGTCGTACTCGGTGACCATGCCGTAGAGGGCCGGGTCGAACTCGGTGCCGTTGGGGTCGACCGACTCGTTCGCCTGCTTGAGCGAGAGCGAGATGCGGCGACGCTCGAGGTCGATGTCGATGATCTTCACGAAGACCTCTTCGCCGACCGACACCACCTGCTCGGCGAGCTCGACGTGCTTGCCCGACAGCTCCGAGATGTGCACGAGGCCCTCGATGCCGTCCGCCACGCGCACGAAGGCGCCGAACGGGACGAGCTTGGTGACCTTGCCCGGCGCGACCTGACCGATCGCGTGCGTGCGGGCGAAGACCTGCCACGGGTCCTCCTGCGTCGCCTTCAGCGACAGCGAGACACGCTCGCGGTCCAGGTCGACCTCGAGGATCTCGACGGTGACCTCCTGGCCGACCTCGACGACCTCGGATGCGTGCTCGATGTGCTTCCACGACAGTTCGGAGACGTGCACGAGGCCGTCCACGCCGCCCAGGTCGACGAACGCACCGAAGTTGACGATCGACGAGACCGTGCCCTTGCGGACCTGGCCCTTGTGCAGGTTGTTGAGGAAGTTCGAGCGCGACTCGGACTGCGTCTGCTCGAGCAGCGCGCGGCGCGACAGCACGACGTTGTTGCGGTTCTTGTCGAGCTCGAGGATCTTCGCCTCGATCTCCTGGCCGAGGTACGGCGTCAGATCGCGGACACGGCGCAGCTCGATGAGCGAAGCCGGCAGGAAGCCGCGCAGGCCGATGTCGACGATCAGACCGCCCTTGACGACCTCGATCACGGAACCGGTGACGACGCCGTCGTTCTCCTTGATCTTCTCCACATCGCCCCAGGCGCGCTCGTACTGCGCGCGCTTCTTGGAGAGGATGAGGCGGCCTTCCTTGTCCTCCTTCTGGAGAACGAGGGCTTCGACCTCGTCGCCGACCTTGACGACCTCGTTGGGGTCGACGTCGTGCTTGATGGAAAGCTCACGCGAGGGGATGACACCCTCGGTCTTGTAGCCGACGTCGAGGAGGACCTCGTCGCGGTCGATCTTCACGACGGTGCCTTCGATGAGGTCGCCGTCGTTGAAGAACTTCAGGGTCAGTTCGACCGCGGCCAGGAAGTCCTCAGCAGATCCGATGTCGTTGATCGCGACCTGCTTGGTGGCCGGGGCGGTCGTTGCGTTAGTCATGTAGTGGGTTGTCCTTGGATGGTTTTATCGTCGGGCTGCGGCCGACCGTGCGCGAAGCACGGTGCAATCGACCGAAGCGTGGTGGATGTCGTGCGATGTCGCTCGTCGCATGGCTGTAGAAGCCACATGAGTGACACTCCAGGGTATCAGAATCGGGCTTCGGCACGCAGGGGTCACCTCCCGACGTCACACACCGTCACGGACGTCGCCGTCGAGGTACCACCAGCGCCCCGACTGCCGCACGAATCGACTCCGTTCGGCGAGCACGCCTTCGTCCCCCGTCGCCTCGTCGCGCCAGTGCGCGCGGAAGCTCACGCTGCCGCGCCGATCCCCCGGGCCGCCGTGCGCGTCGAGCACCTCGAGGCGCAGCCAGCGCGGGCCGTCGGCGAGATCGAGCTCGTCCGGCCGGGTGCCCGGATGCCACGATGCCCGCAGGTGTGCGGCGTCGCCGACGGCGAACGCCGTGAACCGCGAGCGCATGAGCGCCTCGGCCGTCTCCGTCGCCGCACCGTCCAGGACCGGACCACAGCACGCGGCGAACGTGGCTCCGCTGCCGCACGGGCAGGTGCGGTCGCGAGCGGGTCGACTTCCGCGGCGGGATGCCGGAGCACCGAAGGACATGTTCCTCCCCAGGTCGTTCGTGGGACCCCTCGAGCGTAAGACCTGTGGATAACCTCCCGGCGAGTCGCCGCCGATGGCTAACGTGGTGCGCATGCGGACGGCTCGTGGTGTGGCGGCGGTCGCGGCGGCGGTGCTGGCGGTCGCGCTCAGCGCATGCATGCCGACGCCCGCGCCGACGCCCACGCCGACCGGATTCGCGAGCGAGGAAGAGGCCTTCGCGGCGGCCGAGGCCACGTATCGCGCCTACGTCGATGCCACCAATGCACGCCGTGACGACCCTGATTCAAATCCGGATCCCGTGGAGTTTCTCACGGGGAACGCACTGCAGTCGGAACTGGAGACGCGTGAGTGGCTTGAATCGGAGGCACTAAGAATCGTCGGCGACTCAACGATCACGTCGGTCGCGCGTGATCGGATATCAGCTTCTGCCGTCTTCATGACCTTCTGCCTCGATGCTTCAACAAGTCGCGTGCTGGACCAGTACGGAGCGGATGTCACTCCCGAAGACCGCGTGGACGTTCTCGGGGTCGACGTGCGATTCATTGGTTCGTCGAGTCCACTGCTCATCTCAGAATCGACCACCAGCGAGCATTCATGTTTGTAACAACGATCCTTTCTTTGACGCTCGCCGTGGCGCCCGCTCCCACATGCAACTTGAACCTGCAGTCCGTGGGCCAATGTCCGACCGTCACAACATCAAACTCCTCAGTGGAAGTCGGGGGGTCGATCACGGAGCCGGGCGGGAGCCGGAGCGAAGGCGGGCGAGACACCGGCCCGCGGTCGGACGCGAACACGCGCACCGAGGAATCCGGCGACGCAGCGGAGGAGGACTGCGGGCTGTGCCGGGTGCACTACGAGGTCGTCGTCTTCCCCGATGTCACGATCGACGACCTGGCGTCCTTCGCGCCGGCGACGCCCTCGTTCACGGGAGAGCCCGCCGGGGTCGGCGTCGTCGGGATGCCCACGAACCTGGTGGTGACGGCATCCGCCCATGTCGCGCACGGCGTGCTGTTCGACTTCCCGGTCGCGGTGCGCTTCACGCCCCGCTCGTTCGTCCTGGACCACGGCGACGGCACGCGGCGCGAGACCCGCAGCGGTGGGCGGACGTGGAGCGCGCTCGGCCAGGCGCAGTTCAGTGCGACGCCGACGAGTCACGCCTACGCCGCGCGCGGGACGTACACGGCGCGCGCCACGGTGCGCTACGCGGCGCAGGTCGATCTGGGGCGCGGCTGGTTCGACGTCCCCGGCATCCTGTCGCTCACGAGTCCCGGATACACCGTCCGGATCGTGGAGGTGCACACGGCCCTCGTCGACCGCACGTGCGCCGAGGACCCCACCGGGCCCGGCTGCTGAGGTCGTACGTGCGTGTCAGGATGAGCACGTGGCCGACCGACTCATGCTTCTCGACACCGCGAGCCTCTACTTCCGGGCCTTCTACGGCGTGCCCGATACCGCGAAGGCCCCGGACGGACGCTCGGTCAACGCCGCGCGGGGCCTGCTCGACATGATCGCCAAGCTCGTGACCGTCTACGAGCCGACGCATCTGGTCGCGTGCTGGGACGACGACTGGCGGCCGCAGTGGCGCGTCGACCTCATCCCCAGCTACAAGACGCATCGTGTCGCCGAGGTCGTCGAGTCCGGCCCCGACGTCGAGGTCGTGCCCGACCCGCTGGAGGCGCAGATCCCGGTCATCCGCGAAGAGCTCGCGGTGCTCGGCGTCGCCGTGGTCGGAGCCGCCGAGCACGAGGCCGACGACGTGATCGGCAGCCTCGCGAGCCAGGCCGACATGCCGGTCGACGTGGTCACCGGCGACCGCGATCTGTTCCAGCTCGTCGACGACGCGCGCGACGTCCGCGTGATCTACACCGGGCGCGGCATGAGCAAGCTCGAGGTCCTCACCGATGCCGCCGTCGTCGCGAAGTACGGCATCCTGCCGTCGCAGTACGCCGACTTCGCGGTGCTGCGCGGCGACCCCTCCGACGGGCTGCCCGGCGTCGCCGGCGTCGGTGAGAAGACGGCCGCGACGCTGCTCGCCACGCACGGCGACCTCAGCGGGATCCTCGCGGCTGCGCAGGCCGGTGAGGGGATGAGTGCGGGTCTGCGCGCGAAGATCCTGGCCGCGGGCGATTATCTCGCCGTCGCCCCGACGGTCGTGGAGGTCGTCCGCACGCTCGAGCTCTCCCCCGGCGACACCCGCCTGCGCGCCACGCCCGACGCCGAGATCGCCGCGCTCGCCGAACGCTGGTCGCTCGGATCGTCCGCGACCCGGGCGGCGACCGCGCTGGCCGCCCGCGCCTGACCGCGACCCCGCGGACGAGAACGACACGAATTCGCGGGCGGCAGACGATCCGTCAGCGCCCGGTCCATTCGCGCAGCCGCTTGAGGGGCCACGTCGTCACGATCCGCTCGGGCGGCACACCGGCGCGCTCGGCGCGCGCCGCGCCCTCGTCCAGCAGGGCGAGCTGGCCGGGCGCGTGCGCGTCGGAGTCGACGGCGAACAGGCATCCGGCCTCGAGAGCGAGCGCGATCAGCTCGTCGGGCGGGTCCTCGCGCTCGGGTCGCGAGTTGATCTCGACGGCGACGCCGTGTGCGGCGCACGCCTCGAACACCGCTCGCGCATCGAAGGTCGACGGCGGACGTGTCCCCCGCGATCCACTGACCAGCCGCCCCGTCACATGCCCGAGCACGTCGACGTGGGGGTGCGATGCCGCCGCGACGAGGCGCCGCGTCATCTGTCCGTGCTCCATCCGCAGCTTCGAGTGCGCCGACGCGACGACGACGTCCAGCTCGCCGAGCAGCGCGTCCTCCTGATCGAGCGCGCCGTGGTCGAGGATGTCCACCTCGATGCCGCTCAGCAGCGTGAAGCCATCGCCGCGGAACCCCGCGACGACGTCGAGCTGCGCGCGCAGCCGTTCGGCCGACAGCCCGCGTGCGACGGTCAGCCGCGGCGAGTGGTCGGTCAGCGCAAGGTACTCGTGCCCGAGGCCGCGTGCTGCAGCGACCATGAGATCGATCGAGGTCAGGCCGTCCGACCACTCGGAGTGGGAGTGCAGGTCACCGCGCAGCAGCGCGCGCAGCCCCGACGCCGCCGCTGGCGCGCGCTCGTGCAACTCCGCCAGATAGCGCGGGACGTCGCCGGCGAGAGCCTCCTGGATGACGGCGAAGGTCGAGTCGCCGATTCCCTTGCGGCGCCGGAGGGATGCCGGGTCGCGCAGCTGCGCCTCGGTCAGCGAGGCGATCGCGTCCGCCGCGCGGCGGAAGGCCTGGGACTTGTACCGGGAGGCGCGCTCCCGCTCCAGGAGCGTCGCGATCTCGGTCAGCGCAGCGTGGGGGTTCATGGGCGGAACGAGAAGCGGACCCGCACCGGAGTGCGAGTCCGCTTCGTCGGATCAGGTGGAGGCGATCGCCGAACGACGGACCACCACCGGCGCCGCCGCGACGCGGTGCAGCGCCCAGCCGAACATGACGGAGAGCACTCCGATGCCCATGGCGAACGCCGCGACGCCGAACGAGACGACCGAGGTGAACAGTGACGCGCGCAGGAAGGACGCGTTCATCATCGTGGCGCGCACCGGGTCGTCCTGCGCCAGCTCCGCGTAGGTCTTGCCGTCCGAGGCGCGAAGCGCGTGGGTCTGGATGATGTCCGCCTGCACGAACGCGGTGAGGGGACCGGCGACGGTCTGACCCTGGAAGGCGATCGCATCGTCGGGGATCGTGATGTTCTCCGCCCGCAGCTGCGTGGAGACCATCACCCACACGACGATGCCGGCGACGATCAGCGCGATCCCGCCGAGGATGCCGAGAATGCCGATCACCTTGACCGCGCCGACCTTCTTCTGGGGCGGTTCGACCGTGTCGGCCGTGACGACGACTTCTTCTGACATGGGGGCGTCCTCTCTGGAGTGCCGAGTGATGCCTTCACGCTAGCGTCCAGCGGTCAGGCCACACCAGGGACCCGCCGGGAAAAACCAAAGTGGTCAGACCACAGGGTCAAGCGACGGGAGTCGTCGCCGCAACCCACGCCGCCAGCTTGCTCCGCGCAGCCCCCGAATCGATGGCGGCCGCCGCGTCGTCGCGCGCTTCTGCGAGGCGCTCGAGGATCGGGCGCTGCACCTGCGCGGCGTCGGCGAAGAGGCGGTATGCGACGATGCCGGCCGCGGCGTTGAGCAGGACGATGTCGCGCACCGGTCCCTCATCGCCGGCCAGCACACGGTGGACGACACCGGCGTTGTGCGCGGCATCGCCGCCGAGCAGGTCATCGATGCGGGCGAGCGGGATGCCGAGGTCCCGGGGGTCGATGTCGTGTTCGTGGATGTCGCCGAGACTGATCTCCCACACGCGGCTGTGCCCGGTCGTGGTCAGCTCGTCGAGGCCGTCGTCGCCGCGGAAGACGAGCGCGGTGGCGCCGCGAGTGCGGAATACGCCCGTGATCAGTGGTACGCGGTCGAGCTGGGCGACGCCGACGGCATTCGCCTCGGCACGCGCCGGGTTGCACAGCGGGCCGAGGAAGTTGAACACGGTGGGGATGCCCAGTTCGGCGCGCGTCGGGCCGGCGTGCTTGAAGCCCGGGTGGAACGCCGAGGCGTACACGAACGTGATCCCGACCTCGTCCAGGATGGCGGCGACCCGCTCGGGCGCCACGGTCAAGTCGATGCCGAGGGCGCCGAGCACGTCGGACGAGCCCGATGCGGAACTGGCGGCGCGATTGCCGTGCTTGACGACCGGAACCCCCGCGGCGGCCGACACGATGGCCGACATCGTCGAGATGTTCACGGTGCCGAAGCGATCCCCGCCGGTGCCGACGATGTCCAGCACGCCCGCCGGTACCGGCAGCGGCACCGCCGCTTCGAGGATCGCGTCGCGGAAGCCGACGATCTCGTCGACGGTCTCGCCCTTGGCGCGCAGGCCGATGAGGAACGCCGCCAGCTGCGACGGGGTCGCCTCACCCGTCATGACCTGGCGCATCGCCCACGTCGATTCAGAGACGCTGAGATCGCGTCGATCGAGGAGGTTCGTGAGGATCTCGGGCCACGAGGAGAGCTCAGCCATAAGCATCGATCCTATCGGCTCGCTGTCGGCAAACTCCCGGCTGCTTCTTAGGTCCCCCTAACCTCGCTCGAAGTTCGACGCACCTTCAGTGATGCGAAAACCGGACGGCGAAATCAGCCATAATGGACGCGTGACGACTCCAGCGACATACCCCCAGGCTTTGCGTTCCGTGAAGCGGCCGGATCCGGTCGCTGTCGGCACGATCGTGTGGCTCGGCAGCGAGGTCATGTTCTTCGCCGGCCTGTTCGCCATCTACTTCACCCTCCGCAACGCGTCGCCGGGGCTGTGGGACGAGCGCACCGAGCTGCTGAACATCCCGTTCGCCGCCGTGAACACGCTGATCCTGGTGCTGTCCTCCTTCACCGCTCAGGCCGGCGTCTTCGCCGCCGAGCGCTTCCAGCCCTATCGCAAGGGGACCATCTGGCAGTTCCGCCAGTGGGGCATGGTCGAGTGGTTCTTCCTCAGCTTCGTCATGGGCGCGATCTTCGTCTCGGGCCAGGTCTGGGAGTACGCCACCCTCGTCGCCGAGGGCATGCCGATCAGCTCGGACTCGTACGCGTCGGCCTTCTACATCACCACCGGCTTCCACGCCCTCCACGTGACGGGCGGCCTCATCGCCTTCCTGCTCGTGATCGGTCGCGCGTATGCCGTGAAGAACTTCGGACGCAAGGAGATGACCACGTCGATCGTGGTGTCGTACTACTGGCACTTCGTGGACGTCGTCTGGATCGTCCTGTTCGTCGTCATCTACTTCGTCCAGTGACAGAGCGGAGCTGAACCTTCCCATGGCATCGAAGAATGCGCGCCGTCAGACCGGCCGCCGCAGCAAGTGGGCCGCCGCCGCTCTCATCGGCGTCGGACTGCTGCTGACCGGCGGTCTCTACGCCGGCGCCTCCGCCGCGATGGCGGCGACCGAGCCGACGTCTGTGGCCACACAGCTCACCGTCGACGACGGCAAGAAGCTGTTCCAGGCCAACTGCGCGACCTGCCACGGCCTCAACATGGAGGGCACGCCCGACGGTCCGTCGCTGTTCGGCGTCGGCGAGCTCTCGGTCGAGTTCCAGATGGCGACCGGTCGCATGCCGCTGCAGATGCAGGGCCCGCAGGCCCCGCAGAAGCCGGTCCAGTTCACGCAGGAGCAGATCGAGGCCATCGCCGCCTGGGTCCAGTCCGTCGCCCCCGGCCCGACCTACCCCTCCGCCGAGATCCTCGACGGACAGGGCGACGTCGCCAACGGTGCCGAGCTGTTCCGCATCAACTGCGCCATGTGCCACAACGTCGCCGCGGCCGGCGGCGCGCTGACCGAGGGCAAGTACGCCCCGGCCCTGATGGAGACAAGCGCCCTGCACTTCTACGCGGCGATGGTCACCGGCCCGCAGAACATGCCGGTCTTCAACGACATGACGCTGACCACCGAAGAGAAGCGCGACATCATCTCGTGGGCGCTGTGGACGCAGCAGAACGAGGCGCCCGGCGGGTTCACCCTCGGGTCGCTCGGCCCCGTCTCCGAGGGTCTGTTCATCTGGATCTTCGGCATCGGCAGCCTCATCGGCCTCACCGTGTGGATCACGGCGAAGTCGAACTGATCGATCACTGACGCACGGAACGCAAGCGAGGATAATCACATGGCACACGAGGTAGATCCGCTCGAGCACGAGAGGGCATCGTGGCAGCCCGCTCCGGGGCTCGCCGTCGCGGTGACCGACCCCGTGCAGAACCCGGGCCTCCCGCCGCACCGCGCGCGGATGACCGACAAGGACCCCGCCGCGATGAAGCGCGCGGTGCGCACGGTGTACACGCTGTTCTACCTCTCCCTCGCGGGCAGCATCTGGGCGGTCGCCGCCTACATGCTCTTCCCGATCGAGAGCGAGCGGATGGCGGACATCCGCAGCAACAACCTCTATATCGGGCTCGGCATCGCCCTGGCGCTGCTGGCCATCGGCCTCGGCGCCATCCACTGGTCCAAGGCGATCATGTCGGACAAGGAGTTCATCGAGCCCCGGCACGCCACGCGTGGCCGTGACACGACGCGCGAGGCCGCCGTGCAGGCGTTCCGCGACGCGAACGAGGAGTCCGGCTTCGGCCGTCGCACCGCGATCCGCGGCTCGCTCATCGCGGCGCTCGCGGCCTCGATCGTGCCCGGCGTGGTGCTGTTCCGCGGCCTTGCTCCCCACAACAGCACGTCCAACCCGATCGCGGGCGACCCGGTCGCGCTCCTCAGCCACACGATGTGGAAGGAGGGCGAGCGTCTCGCGCACGACCCGAGCGGCCTGCCCATCCGCGCCGCAGACCTGCAGCTCGGCTCGGCCGTGCACGTCATCCCCGAGTCGCTCAAGGACGTCAGTCACCACGACGGCTACCTCGAGGAGAAGGCGAAGGCGATCGTGCTGCTGATGCGCCTCCTGCCCGAGCAGCTCCCGGCCGAGCACAACAAGCTGGAGTGGTCGTACGACGGCATCGTCGCCTACTCGAAGGTCTGCACGCACGTCGGCTGCCCCGTCGCTCTGTACGAGCAGCAGACCCACCACCTGCTCTGCCCGTGCCACCAGTCGCAGTTCGACGTGTCGCGCTCGGCGGCGGTCATCTTCGGCCCGGCGGCGCGTCCGCTGCCGCAGCTGCCGATCACGGTCGACGACGAGGGCTACCTCATCGCGCAGAGCGATTTCCACGAACCCGTCGGCCCGAGCTTCTGGGAGCGTCATTGAGCACCGCGACTGTCACCGAGCCCGGCACGACCGGCCGGTCTGAGAACGAGAAGCCGCTCGGCGGCCGGTTCGTCGCAGGTGCGGCGAACTACATCGACGAGCGCACGAGCATCTCCGGCTTCGTCAAGGAGCTGGGACGCAAGATCTTCCCCGACCACTGGTCGTTCATGCTCGGCGAGATCGCCCTGTGGAGCTTCGTCGTCGTCCTGCTCTCGGGAACGTTCCTGACGTTCTTCTTCGACGCGTCGATGACCGAGACGCACTACAACGGCGCGTTCCTGCCCATGCGCGGCATCGAGATGTCCGCGGCCATGGCCTCCACCCTCGAGATCTCCTTCGACCTGCGCGGCGGCCTGCTCGTCCGGCAGATGCACCACTGGGCCGCTCTCGTGTTCGTCGCCGGCATCGGCGTCCACATGCTGCGCGTCTTCTTCACCGGCGCGTTCCGCAAGCCGCGTGAGCTGAACTGGGTCATCGGCTTCGTCCTGTTCATCCTGGCGATGGGCGAAGGCTTCACCGGCTACTCGCTTCCCGACGACGTGCTCTCCGGCAACGGTCTGCGCATCATCGACGGCATGATCAAGGGCATCCCTCTGATCGGCACCTGGACCTCGTTCCTGCTGTTCGGCGGCGAGTTCCCGGGCACCGAGATCGTCGGACGCCTCTACGCCCTGCACATCCTGCTGCTGCCGGCCATCCTCGTCGCCCTCCTCGCGATCCACCTCATGCTCATGATCGTGAACAAGCACACGCAGTTCGCCGGCCCCGGTCGCACGAACAGCAATGTCGTGGGCTACCCGATGATGCCGGTCTACATGTCCAAGATGGGCGGCTTCTTCTTCATCACGTTCGGTGTGATCGTCCTGATCGCCTCGCTGTTCCAGATCAACCCGATCTGGAACTACGGACCCTACGACCCGTCGCCCGTCTCGGCCGGCACCCAGCCCGACTGGTACATCGGCTTCGCCGACGGCGCGCTGCGTCTCGTGCCGCCGCACTGGGAGTTCGTGCTGTTCGACCGCACCTGGTCGTTCAACATCATCGTCCCGCTCATCGTGCTCGGCCTGTTCATCGTGCTCGTCATGATCTACCCCTTCATCGAGGCGTGGGTCACCGGCGACAAGCGCGAGCACCACATCGCGCAGCGTCCCCGTAACGCCGCCACCCGCACCGCCATCGGCGCGGCCGGCGTCACGTTCTACGCGGTGCTGTGGGCCGCGGCATCCTCCGACCTCATCGCCACCCACTTCCATCTGACGATGGAGGGCGTCATCCACGTCCTGCAGGCGCTCCTGATCCTGGGGCCGATCCTCGCCTACTTCGCCGCCAAGCGCATCTGCATCGCGCTGCAGAAGAAGGACCGCGAGATCGCACTGCACGGCTATGAGTCGGGCCGGATCGTCCGCCTCCCCGGTGGCGAGTACATCGAGGTGCACCAGCCCGTCGACGAGTACGAGCTCATCAAGCTCATCGACACCGACACGAACGCGCCGCTCGTGGTCCGCCCGAACGACAACGGCCGGATCCCGTGGCACGAGAACCTGCGCGCGGCAGTCTCGCGCTGGTTCTTCGAAGACCGTCTCGTCCCGCTCACGCAGGCCGATGTCGACGCGGCGCGTGCGCACCAGCACCACACCCTCGACGACATCGAGCACGAGACCGCCGAAGAGCTCCAGGGCGCCCACGAGCGCGCCGGTGTCCCGGAGGCGCCGCTGCACCCGATCGACGACGGCAAGGGCGGCGAGACCGCCAACCGTCCGTCGAACATCATCGTGCCCGACGTGGACGAGCCCAAGGGCAAGAAGAAGCCGAAGAAGGACTGAGTCCGCGATCGGCAGGAAAGCGGCGAGGACTGACCGTGACGGTCGGCCTCGCCGCTTTCGCGTGCGCGTAGCATCGGGGACATGACGGATGCCCTCGCCTACTTCGCCGCCAAGCTCGAGCACGAGACCGACGCCTCCGACGCCTACGCTGCGCAGAAGGCCGGCGACCGCTTCGTGATCGTCGACGTGCGCAGCGAGGACGGCTGGAATCAGGGCCACGTGTCCGGCGCCGTGCACATGCCCTACCGCGAGATCGCCGACCGCGCCCCGCAGGAGCTCGACCGGGATGTCCCCGTCGTCGTGTACTGCTGGAGCCCCGGCTGCAACGCCGGCGCCAAGGCCGCCGTCGAGTTCGCGAAGCTCGGCTATCGCGTGCGCGAGATGATCGGCGGATACGAGTACTGGGTGCGCGAGGGACTGCCCACCGAGAGCGCGGCCGGCCCGCTCCCCCGCACCTTCGATCCGCTGGTCATGTACGTGCGCCCGTAGTCCTCGACGCACCGCCCGGCTCCGACCACGCCGCGCCGCCCGGACCCTGCGTCAGGCCGTCGCGAGACCTTCCTCGACCACCTCGGTGAACCGCGCCGTCGCGGCGCCGGCGAGGGTGGGCACGGCCCGCCCGTCGGCCGCGCCGGAGACGATGTCGCACACCGCCGCGGTGACGTTGTCGCGCGACCCCGCCTCCAGTCCGAGCCCCACGATGAGGCGCGCCGCCTCGCGCGGGTCCGCCACGCCGTTCAGCAGCGCCGACAGGGCGTCGTCGGGGACGTAGTCGCTCACGCCGTCGCTGCACAGCAGCCATCGATCGCCGACGACGGGTGCCCGTTCCTCGACTCGGACGAGATCGTGCTCGTCGCCGCGGAGCGAGGCGGTGATGATGTTGCGGCGCGGGTGCGATGCGGCATCCTCCTCCCGCACCAGGCCCTGATCGACGAGGGCCTGGACGAAGGAGTCGTCCCGCGTCTGCCGCGTGAGCCGGCCGTCGTGGAGCAGGTAGGCGCGCGAGTCGCCCGTGTGCGCGAGCAGGAGACGACCGTGGCGGCTCACCCAGAGGGCCGTGAACGTCGTCGCCATGCCCTGCAGCGCCGGATCCCGGCGCACGTGGGCACCGAGGTCCCAGTTGGCCATGCGGACGCGCTGGACGAACTCTTCGGCGTCGGAGAGGCCGGAGCCGCCCGCGAGCAGGCCGTGGACGAGCGCCGCCGAGGCGAGGTCGCCTGCCGGTCCCCCGCCGACGCCGTCGGCGACACCGGCGGCCCAGGGCGCGACGAACGCCGCATCCTGGTTCACCTCACGGTAAGACCCGACGTCAGAGCAGACGCCCGCCTCCAAGCGGAAGGACATCGACCTCAGCGGGCGAAGTATCCGCGGTAGTACTCGTACACCCAGCCGACGATCGCGACCGCGAACACCGCGAACGACACCGGCATGAGCCACGTGCCCACGGACAGCCCGATCATGCCGAGAGCGGCCGCGAACGCGAGGACGATCGGCCACCAGGACCACGGGCTGAACTCGCCGATCTCCGGGTCGCCGTCGTCGATGTCGGCGGTCAGCGAGTCCTCGGGGAGCTCGCCGCGCTGGGCGCGGTGCACGCGGTGCACGTAGAACGCGATCATCGCGGACATGAACGCGGTGAACAGCAGCGCGATCGTGCCGACCCACTCGATGGCGTTATGCCAGGCGAGGTGGGAGTGCTCGATGATATTCCACCAGGTGTACACCACCGCCACGAGGAGGAAGAACCCGGTGAGCAGCCACCAGAGGTTGACGTTGGTCTTCACTTACTTGACCTCTCCGTCGGCCAGATCGACAACCGGGGCATCGGGCGCGTCCTTCGCCGGTCCCACACCCACCGGGACGCCGGCTTCGGGGTGGTTGAGGTCGAACGCCGGGCGCTCGCTGCGGATGCGCGGGATCGAGGTGAAGTTGTGCCGCGGGGGCGGGCAGCTGGTCGCCCACTCGAGCGACGCGCCGTAGCCCCACGGGTCGTTGACGGTCACCTTCGGCGCACGCCGTGCCGTGAGCCACACGTTGAGGAAGAACGGGATCATCGAGGCGCCGAGGATCATGGCGCCGACCGTCGAGACCTGGTTCTGCCAGGTCCAGCCGTCCGCGGCCGAGTAGTCGGCGTAGCGGCGGACCATGCCGTCGACGCCCAGCCAGTGCTGGATGAGGAACGTCATGTGGAAGCCGATGAACAGCAGCCAGAAGTGGACCATGCCGAGACGCTCGTTGAGCATGCGGCCCGTCCACTTGGGCCACCAGAAGTAGAACCCGGCGAACATGGCGAACACGACGGTGCCGAACACCACGTAGTGGAAGTGGGCGACGATGAAGTACGAGTCCGACGTGTGGAACGTCAGGGGCGGCGAGGCGAGGATGACACCGGTCAGGCCGCCGAACACGAACGACACGAGGAACCCGAGCGAGAACACCATGGGCGTCTCGAACGTCACGGATCCTCGCCACATCGTGCCGATCCAGTTGAAGATCTTCACACCCGTCGGCACGGCGATGAGCATCGTCATCAGCGCGAAGAAGGGCAGCAGCACGGCTCCGGTGACGTACATGTGGTGCGCCCACACCGACACCGACAGCGCGGCGATCGCGATGGTCGCGTACACGAGCGTCTTGTACCCGAAGATCGGCTTGCGGCTGAAGACCGGGAAGATCTCCGACACGATGCCGAAGAAGGGCAACGCGATGATGTAGACCTCAGGGTGTCCGAAGAACCAGAACAGGTGCTGCCAGAGCAGGACTCCGCCGTTGGCGGGATCGTAGATGTGGGCGCCGAGCACGCGATCGGCGGCGGCGGCGAGGATCGCGGCTGCCAGGACCGGGAAGGCCATCAGGATCAGGATGCTGGTGACCAGCGTGTTCCAGGAGAAGATCGGCAGACGCCACATCGTCATTCCCGGTGCCCGCATGGTGATGATCGTCGTGATGAAGTTCACGGCACCGAGGATGGTGCCGAAACCGCTCATGCCGAGGCCCAGCATCCAGAGATTGCCGCCGGCGCCGGGTGAGAAGGTCGCGTTGGCGAGCGGCTGATATGCGAACCATCCGAAGGCGGCGGCACCCTGCGGGGTGAGGAAGCCGGCGACCGCGATGATCGAGCCGAAGCTGAACAGCCAGAACGCGAAGGCGTTCAGACGCGGGAACGCGACGTCCGGAGCACCGATCTGCAGCGGCAGGATCGCGTTCGCGAAGCCCGCGAACAGCGGCGTCGCGAACATCAGCAGCATGATCGTGCCGTGCATGGTGAACAGCTGGTTGTACTGGTCCTTCGTGGGGACCACCTGCATGCCCGGCTCGAACAGCTCGGCGCGGATGATGAGCGCCATCACGCCGCCGAGGAGGAAGAACAGCACCGACGCGATCAGGTACATGTACCCGATCGTCTTGTGGTCGGTGGAGGTCATCCACTTGACGATGATGTTGCCCTTCTGCTCGACGCGCGAGGCGCTGAGCAGCGCCGCCTGCCGCGGCGGCAGCGTCGAGGGCCGGCTCGACGACTCCTCGTGGAGCGGAAGCGTGGTGGCCATCAGTGATCTCCCTCAGACTGGCCTGTCCCGTCCGTACCGGGAAGGTTCTGCAGACGGTCGTACGCGTCGTTGATGTCGCCGGTCTGCCCGAGCTGACGCAGCGAGGCGAGGTACTCCTCGTACTCGGCCTCCGAGACGACCTCGACGTCGAAGAGCATCATCGAGTGGTACTGACCGCACAGCTCGGCGCACTTGCCGACGTACTCGCCCTCGCGGGTCGGGATGAAGGACCAGTAGTTGTCCTTCCCGATGTACATGTCCTTCTTGTAGAGGAAGTCGATGATCCAGAACGAGTGGATGACGTCACGCGAGACGAGCTTCAGCGTGACCTCCTTGTCGACCGGCAGCACGAGCTTGGGGATCTCGTTGATGATGTTGCCGCGGTCGTCGGTCTGCGCCTGCACGCCCATCGTCCAGACGGCGTCGTCCGCTTCCTCGCAGTCGCTGCCCGCGTACTGGAAGTCCCACGCCCACTGCTTGCCGATCGCCGTGATGCAGACATCCGGGTTCTCGTGCTGGGTCTCGATGATCGCCTGGTCTCGCGCGGTGAAGGCGAAGAAGCCGAGGACGAGGATCAGCGGCACGACCGTATAGAAGATCTCGATCGGCATGTTGTAGCGCAGCTGCACCGGCAGGCCGGTCTGTCCCTTGCGGCGGCGGTATGCGATCGCGGCCCAGCCCATGAGGCCCCAGGTGATGATGCCCACGATGAGCAGCACGATCCACGAGTTCACCCACAGACCCGAGACGCGCTCGGTGTGGTTCGTGGCCGGAACGCCGTCGGCCTGGAAGCCCGGCAGGAAGCCGTTCAGCTCGGTCGGAGTGCAGGCAGCGAGCGTGATCGCGGTGGCGATCCCGAGCGGGATTGCGGCCCAGCGAAGTCGGCGTTTGACGCGCACGGTTCACCTTTCGGGGACATGAAGGTCAGCAGGTGCCAGTCTAGGGCAACCTCTCAACCGATTCAGGCCATCCGCCCAGGATGTCGCCCTCGGTGAGAGGTGGATTGTCGCGCTGATCAGCGCGACGTCTCAGTGGAAGCTGTCGCCGCAGGCGCAGCTTCCGGCCGCGTTCGGGTTGTCGATCGTGAAGCCCTGCTCCGAGATCGTGTCCTTGAAATCGATCGTCGCGCCGTCCAGGTAGGGGACGGACATGTCATCGACGATGACCTCGACGCCGTCGAAGTCGACGGTCTGGTCGCCGTCGAGGTAGCGCTCGTCGAAGTACAGCTGGTAGATCAGGCCCGAGCAGCCGCCCGGCTGCACGGCGACGCGCAGGCGCAGATCGTCGCGGTTCTCCTGGCCGAGCAGGTGCTTCACCTTGGCGGCAGCGGCCTCGGTCAGCGCGACGCCGTGGGCCTTCGCGGCCTCGGGCGCGGTGTCGACGGATGTCGTGGCGATGTCGGTCATGGCTCTCCCCGGGTTCTCGGGCCGTGCGTCGCACGGCGCGGCACACGGAATGGATGCCTCGAGTCTACGCCGCGACGCCGCGACCCGGCGCGGGCGCACCGCGTCGCCCCCGGGCTCTCACCGGGTGGTCGCGTCCAGGCTCTCGAGCAGCAGCGCCTCGGACACCAGCGCCCGCCGGAACGTCTCCAGATGCAGCGACTCGTTGGGGCTGTGCGCGCGGGCGTGGGGGTCCTCGACGCCCGTGACGAGGATCTGCGCCTCCGGGAACTCCCGGACGAGGTCGGCGATGAAGGGGATGGAGCCGCCCACGCCGATGTCGACCGGCGCGACGTCGTAGCCCGCCTCCAGCGCCGCACGCGCCTGGGCGACGGCCCAGCCGGTCGTGTCGACGAGGAACGCGTCGCCGCAGTCCACGTCGCGGAAGCTCACCTGCGCGCCGAAGGGCGCATGCGCACGCAGATGCGCCTCGACGGCCTCGTACGCCTCGCGGGCGTCCTGGCCGGGCGCGATGCGGGCGCTGAGGACGACCGAGACCTCCGGGGTCAGCGTGTTCGAGGCGTTGCGCACGCTCGGCGCATCGATGCCGGTGATCGTGATCGACGGCTTGTTCCAGATGCGGCCGAGGATCGTGCCGCGCCCGATCGGGCGGACGCCCTCGGGCAGCCCCGCCTCGCTGCGGAGCGTCTCCTCCGAGTACTCCGGCGTCTCGGCGTCGCGCTCGCGCAGCCCGGCGACGGCCACCGCGCCGTCCTGGTCCCACAGCGTCGCCAGGAGCGTGACCGTCGCGAGCATCGCATCGGGCACCGCGCCCCCGAACATGCCCGAGTGCGAGGCGTGCTCGAGCGTCTTCACCGTCATGGTGAAGCGCGCGTTGCCGCGCAGCGAGACCGTCAGCGCCGGGGTCACGGCATCCCAGTTTCCGGAGTCGGCCACGACGATGACGTCGGCGCGCAGCGCATCGGCGTTGTCGCGGAGGAACTGCGCGAACGAGGCCGAGCCGGCTTCCTCCTCGCCCTCGATGAACAGATTGACGCCGAGGTCGAAGTCGGTGCCGAGCGCCTCGACGAGAGCGCGCAGCGCGCCCACGTGAGCCATGACGCCCGCCTTGTCGTCGGCTGCTCCGCGCCCGTACAGGCGGCCGTCGCGGACGGTCGGCTCGAACGGCGCCGACTCCCAGAGCGTCTCGTCGCCGACGGGCTGCACATCGTGGTGCGCGTACAGCAGGATCGTCGGACGCCCGTTGCGCGCGGCCCGCGTGGCCAGGACGGCGGGCATGCCCGGCTGCCCGGTCGCCGGCACCGTCGCGGTCTTCACTTCGACCCGGTCGAAGATGCCCAGGCCGTCCAGCAGCCCCTTGACCGCCTCGGCGCTGCGCTCGACCTCGGCGCGCTCGAAGCCCGGGAAGGCGATCGACGGGATGCGCACGAGGGTGCCGAGATCGGCGAGCGCAGCGGGCACGGCGGCGAGCGCCGCGTCGCGCACGGCGGCGGGGCGGGACTGTTCGGAGGTCATGCGGGTAATCTTATGGGGCACGCTTCCCGCCGACCCGAGGATCCCTTCCGTGGCCAAGACCCCTTCCCCGTCCGCGTCCGACGCCGCCCCCGAGGTGCCCGACGGCCCGGGAAAGAACCGCCCGACGCCCTCGCGCGCCGAGCAGGAGGCCGCGCGCAAGCGCCCCCTGGTCGCCGACACGAAGGAGGCGCGGGCGCGCGCGAAGGCCGACCTCGCCGCCTCTCGCGAGAAGGCGCGCATCGGCATGGCCAACGGCGACGAGCGCTACCTGACCGCACGCGACAAGGGTCCGCAGCGACGCTTCGCCCGCGACGTCGTCGATGCCGGCTGGCATCTCGGCGAACTCGTGATGCCGCTCATGATCCTCGTGATCCTCATCAGCCTCGTGCCCAACCCGGCGATCACGTACTACGCGTTCATCGCGCTGTGGGCGTTCATCCTCTTCGCCGTCGGCGACATGATCATCGTGTCCCACCGCGTCAAGAAGTCGGCGCGGGCCAAGTGGGGCGACCGCATGGAGAAGGGCCTCGGCTGGTACGCGGCCATGCGCACGATCCAGATGCGCTTCATGCGCCTGCCGAAGCCGCAGGTCAAGCGCGGTCAGTACCCGGACTGAGCCGTCGTGAGCTCACGGTTGATCTGACGCGCCCAGAAGGGGCCGCGGTAGATGAAGCCGGTGTAGCCCTGGACGAGATCGGCGCCGGCATCCAGCCGCGCGCGCACGTCGGCGGCGGTCTCCACTCCCCCGGCCGAGATGACGCAGAAGGACGCCGGGACGCACGCGCGCACGATGCGCAGGACCGCGAGGGCGCGCTCCTGCAGCGGCGCCCCGGAGAGCCCGCCGGCGCCTGCCGCGTCGACGAGGTCGGCGCCCGTGACGAGTCCGTCGCGCGCGATGGTGGTGTTGGTCGCGATGATCCCGGCCAGGCCGGTGTCGACGGCGAGGCGTGCGATCGCCTCGACCTCGTCGTCGGCGAGGTCGGGAGCGATCTTCACGAGCAGCGGCGTCGCGCCCGCGGCATCCCGGACCGCTTCGAGCAGGGGGCGGAGCGTCTCGACGGCCTGCAGCCCGCGCAGGCCCGGGGTGTTCGGCGAGGAGACGTTGACGACGAGGTAGTCGGCCACCGGCGCCACCAGTCGCGTGCTCGCGACGTAGTCGGCGGTCGCCTCGGCGACGTCCACGACGCGGCTCTTGCCGATGTTGGCGCCCAGGACGGGGCGGCGCGAGCGGCGGCGCAGGCGCCGCAGGCGCTCGGCGGCGGCAGCGGCGCCGCGGTTGTTGAACCCCATGCGATTGACGAGCGCGCGGTCGGGAACGAGGCGGAACAGGCGCGGGCGGGGGTTGCCCGCCTGCGCGATCGCGGTGACGGTGCCGACCTCGACGTGCCCGAACCCGAGCGCGTGCAGCCCGCGCGCGGCCACGGCGTTCTTGTCGAAGCCCGCGGCGACGCCGAAGGGCGAGTCGAAGACGAGCCCGAGCGCCTCGGTGCGCAGTCGCGGGTGGGGCTTGGTCAGCGCACGTGCGACGAACGAGAACGGCGGGACGCCCAGGAGGCGGATCACGAGCATCGCGGCGTGGTGCGCCGTCTCGGGGTCCATGCGGCTGAAGACGTGGCGGAAGACGAAGGCGTACATCGCCCTCCAGCCTAGGTGCTGCGGACCCGCGGGGCGGAGGCGGAGGCGTCCCCGCCGGTGCGGGATGCCGCGCCGCGAGGCCGCAGGGTCTGTGACACGTCCCGGGATCGTGTCCCAGAAGATGCGGGATGCCGCGCCCGAGGCCATAGGTTCTGTGACACGCCCCGGGATCGTGTCCCAGAAGATGCGGGATGCCGGACCGCGAAGCCACAAGTTCTGTGACACGGCCCAGGATCGTGTCCCAGAAGAAGCGGGACACCGCGCCCGAGGCCACAAGATCTGTGACACGCCCGGGATCGTGACCCAAAAGAAGCAGGAAGCCGGACCGCGAAGCCACAAGTTCTGGGACGCGCCCCGGGATCGTGTCCCAGAAGGTGCGGCAGGATGCCGGACCGCGAGGTCACAGGTTCTGTGACGCGCCCGCTGATCGCGTCCCCGCGGATGCGGGATGCCGGACCGCGAAGCCACAAGTTCTGTGACACGCCCCGGGGTGCGTGCGGGGCCTACTCGGCCGGTGCCGCCGGATCGACGCGTGCGTCGTGGTCGGCGCGCAGCTGGGCGATGGCCGCGTCGAAGTCCTCGAGCGTCTCGAACGCCTGGTAGACGCTCGCGAAGCGCAGAAAGGCGATCTCGTCGAGCTCGCGCAACGGGCCGAGGATCGCCAGGCCGATCTCGTTCGTGTCGATCTGCGACGAGCCGGTCTGACGCACGGCCTCTTCGACGGCCTGCGCGAGGACGGCGAGGTCGGCCTCGGTGACGGGACGCCCCTGGCACGCCTTGCGCACACCCGACATCACCTTTTCGCGGCTGAACGGCTCGATGACGCCGGAGCGCTTGATGACGTTGAGGCTCGCCGTCTCGATCGTCGAGAAACGGCCGCCGCACTCGGGGCACTGGCGCCGGCGACGGATGCTGAGACCGTCATCGCTCGTGCGCGAGTCGATGACTCGGGAATCGGAGTGACGGCAGAACGGGCAGTGCATAGGGCTCCAGACTACGCGCCGAAGCGCGCCGTGACGGCCTCGCCGTGCGCCGGGAGCTGCTCGGCGGTCGCGAGCGCCACGATTCCGTCGCGCACGGCCTCGAGACCCTCGCGGTCGTAGGCGATGATCTGCTGCGGACGCAGGAACGTCGATGCCGACAGCCCCGCCGCGTAGCGGGCCTGTCCCCCGGTCGGCAGCACGTGGTTGCTGCCGGCGAGGTAGTCGCCGAGACTCACCGGAGCGTACGCCCCGACGAACACGGCGCCCGCGTTGACGAAGTCGTCCGCCCTCGGGTCGGCCAGGTGCAGCTCGAGGTGCTCGGGCGCGTAGGCGTTGCTGAATGCGGTCGCTGTGGCGATGTCGTCGACGAGGACGATCGCCGACTGGGGGCCGGCCAGGGCCTCCGCGATGCGGGCGGCGTGGAGCGTGCCGGCGGCGCGCACGGCCAGCTGCGCGACGACTCGCTCGGCGAGGTCGGCGGAGTCGGTGACGAGGACGGCGGCGGCCTGCTCGTCGTGCTCGGCCTGGCTGACGAGGTCGGCGGCCACGAGGTCCGCGTCGGCGCCGTCGTCGGCGACGATGAGGATCTCGGTGGCGCCGGCCTCGGAGTCGGTGCCGACCATGCCGGCCACGACGCGCTTGGCGAGGGCGACGAAGTTGTTGCCGGGGCCGGAGATGACGTCGACCGGGTCCAGCCCGAGCGAGGCGACGCCGTGCGCGTAGGCGCCGATGGCGCCCGCGCCGCCCATGGCGTAGACCTCGGTGACGTCGAGCAGGCGCGCGGCGGCGAGGATGACGGGGTGCACGCGACCGCCCTGATCGTGCTGGGGCGGGGAGGCGAGCGCGACCTGCGCGACGCCGGCGACCTGGGCGGGCACGACGTTCATGATGACGCTCGACGGGTAGACGGCTTTGCCGCCGGGCACGTAGACGCCGACGCGCCGGACCGGACGCCACCGCTGCTCCACGCGCGCGCCGGGCCCGAGGTCGGTCACGCGGGGAGGCGGCACCTGCGCGGCCGAGGCCTGCCGCACCCGGTCGATGGCCTCTTCGAGCGCGCGGCGCACGTCGGCATCGAGCCCGGCCAGCGCCTCGTCGAGGTGGGCCTGCGGGACGCGGATGGCGTGGTCGTCGACGCGGTCGAAGCGCGACGCCTGCTCGCGCAGCGCCGCCTCGCCGCGAGCGGCCACGTCGCCCACGATCGCCGCGGCCGTGGCCAGCGCCTCGTCGCGGGCCGCGGTCGCGCGGGGAACGGCGGCGAGCAGGTCGGTCGTCGAGAGCGCGCGGCCGCGCAGGTCGATCGTGCGGAGCATCCCTCCAGGGTACCGACCGCCGCGCGCCGCGCGCGCCGTCAGCCGCGGGTGACGCCGGAGATGTCGGTGAGGTAGCCCACCCGGCCGTCCTCGTGACGCACGACGAAGCTGTCGCCGCGGTCCTCGATGACGAGCGCCCACGCGGTCGGCCCGATGCGGAACAGTGGCGCGCCGGACTCGTCGACGACGTCGCGCTCGACCGGCGCGAGCGCCCAGAACGCCTGCGGCGCCGGGGCGGGCTCGTCGGTGACCGCCGTCTCGTCGACGGGGGCGAACGGGTCGAGGTCGGCGGGCCCGTCCAGCGGTGCGGCGCCGTCGTACGCGGGCTCGAAAGCGGCGGGCCCGTCGAGCGGCGCCGCGTCGTCGTACCCGGGCTCGAAAGCGGCGGGCTCGCCGTGGGCGGGCTGCCCGTCGGCGACCTGCGCGATCGGCTCACTCTGCGCGACCGGCTCACCGTACGCGGACTCGCCATAGGCGGGCGCTGCGGGTTCGCTGTACGGAGCGGCCCCGGAGGGAGCCTCCCCGTACGCCGGTGCGGACTCGGGCGCGCCGTACGCCGGTGCGGCCGGCGCGAACGCGGCGACGGGACGTTCGGCGGCGGGACGGGCCACGACGGGACGAGCGCCGCGCGCCGCCCGGTGCGCCGGCACCTCTGCGCGGTGCTGGAAGTCCTCGTGGAACGGGGCGATGAAGGGCGCGAAGACGGTGAGGAACACGCCGGCGAGCATGAGGACCGCCTCGACCCAGATGACCCAGCTGCCCAGCCACAGCCCCGTCTGCACGGCGCGGGCGATGTTGGTCCACAGCATCCCGAGCCAGAGCACGGCGGACACCGAGAAGGCCACCGAGGCGAACTGGTCGATGCCGAGCGAACCGACCCGGCGGATGCCGTCGGGCGAGAAGCGGCGCAGCGCGATGAGGAACACTGCCGCCGTCGGCACGCCGATCGTCAGGATCCAGTCGATTCCCGCCGACCACACCGACGCGCCCGCGCCGAAGAACACGCTGAGCTGGCTCTCGACGTACAGGGAGAAGAACGACACGATGAAGGCGAGCAGCCACACTCCCAGCAGCGCGACCTCGCGGATCGAGAACGGACCGACGCCGTACTGCGGCGGGATGCCGGCCGCAGCAGGAGCAGGTTCGCCCGCGACGTGCTCCTCCGGCTCCGCCGGGACCGCGGCGAAGGCGTCGCCCGTCTCCGCCTGCTCGGCGAAGGCGTCGCCCGTCTCCGCCTGCGCGGCGGGGGTGTCGGCGTTCTCGGGGATGGGGTTCTGGTCGCTCACGATCATTCCTTCCGGGCGCGCGCGACGGCGCCGGTTGCGATCCTACTCGTCCGCTTCGTGCCACTCATCAGAGTGTCCTCCGCCGTGTCATCCGGGGACTCCCTCGGCGCTCAGCCCAGGCACTGGGGCCCGAGCAGGCCCTTCAGCTCGCCGTACAGGTCGGCCGTCACACGCACGGGCATGGGGACCTCGAACACCTTCGCGGAGCCGCCCTTGTGCAGCTTGAGGGTGACCTCGGTGTCGCCGCGATGCCGCGCGAGCATGGCGGCGAGCCCGTCGATCGTCGTCTCGGTCGCGCGGTGCTCGGGCATCAGCAGCACGAGCGGGCCCGTGGCGTCGACGGCGCCGAGGTCCGGAACGAAGGCCGACTGCCCGTGCAGGTTCAGCCCGTCGTCGCGGCGCGAGACGCGGCCGCGCACGACCAGGATCGAGTCCTGCACGAGCATCGTCTGGAACTCGGCGTACGTCTTGCCCATGAACATGACGGTGACCTCGCCGTCGAAGTCCTCGACCGTGATCATGCCGTAGGGATTGCCGCTCTGCTTCGCGACGCGGTGCTGGACGCTCGTGACCAGTCCGGCGACGGTGACCTGGTCGCCGTCCTGGACCTCCTCGGACGCCAGCAGATCGTGGATCGACGTCGATGCGTGCTTTGCGAGCGGAATCTCGAGTCCCGCGAGCGGGTGGTCCGACACATAGAGTCCGAGCATCTCGCGCTCGAACGCGAGCTTGTCCTTCTTGGTCCACTCCGGGCGCTCAGGGACCTTCTGCACCTGGTGCGGCTCGTCGTCGCCCCACAGGCTGTCGAAGTCGAAGCCGACCTCGCCGTTGGCCTCGCGACGCTTGTCGAGCACCGCCTGCTCGGTGGCGTCTTCGTGGATCTCCATGAGCGCGCGCCGCGTCGAGCCGAGCGAGTCGAACGCACCGGCCTTGATGAGCGATTCGACCGTGCGCTTGTTGGCGACGTGGGCCGGGACCTTCGTGAGGAAGTCGTGGAACGAGGTGAACGCCTCGTCGGCGCGCGCCGCGACGATGCCGTCGACGACGTTGGAGCCGACGTTGCGGATGGCGCCGAGGCCGAAGCGGATGTCCTCCCCGACGGCCGCGAAGTACCGGATCGACTGGCCCACGTCCGGCGGCAGGACCTTGATGCCCATCCGGCGGCACTCGTTGAGGTAGACGGCGAGCTTGTCCTTGGCATCGCCGACGCTCGTCAGCAGCGCGGCCATGTACTCGGCCGGGTAGTGCGCCTTCAGGTACGCCGTCCAGTACGACACCAGGCCGTAGGCGGCGGAGTGCGCCTTGTTGAAGGCGTAGTCCGAGAACGGCAGCAGAATGTCCCACAGCGCCTTGATCGCCGCTTCGCCGAAGCCCCGCTCGACCATGCCGCCGTGGAAGCCCTCGTACTGCTTGTCCAGCTCGGACTTCTTCTTCTTCCCCATCGCGCGACGCAGGATGTCGGCCTGTCCGAGCGAGAACCCGGCGACCTTCTGCGCGATGGCCATGACCTGCTCCTGATAGATGATCAGGCCGTAGCTGGTCTCGAGGATGTCCTTGAGCGGCTCTTCGAGCTCGGGGTGGATCGGACTGATCTCCTGCTGCCCGTTCTTGCGCAGCGCGTAATTGATGTGCGAGTTCGCCCCCATCGGCCCGGGGCGGTACAGCGCGATGACGGCGGAGATGTCCTCGAAGTTGTCCGGCTTCATGAGGCGCAGCAGCGACCGCATCGGCCCGCCGTCGAGCTGGAAGACCCCCAGCGTGTCGCCGCGGCCGAGGAGCTCGTACGAGGCGCGGTCGTCAAACTCGAGCTCCTCCAGCACGAGCTTCTCGCCGCGGTTGGCCTCGATGTTCTCCAGCGCGTCGGAGATGATCGTGAGGTTGCGCAGCCCCAGGAAGTCCATCTTGATCAGGCCGAGCGACTCGCACGCGGGATAGTCGAACTGCGTGACGATCTGGCCGTCCTGCTCCCGCTTCATGATCGGGATGATGTCCAGCAGCGGCTCGGAGGACATGATGACGCCGGCCGCGTGCACACCCCACTGCCGCTTCAGGTTCTCCAGGCCCAGCGCGGTGTCGAAGACGGTCTTGGCCTCGGCATCCGTCTCGATGACGGCACGGAACTCGCTGGCCTCTTTGTAGCGCGGGTGCGTCGGGTCGAACATGCCCTCCAGCGGCATGTCCTTGCCCATCACCGGTGGCGGCATCGCCTTGGTGAGCTTCTCGCCCATGCTGAACGGGAAGCCGAGCACCCGGCCGGCGTCCTTGAGCGCCTGCTTGGCCTTGATCGTGCCGTACGTGACGATCTGCGCGACGCGCTCGTCGCCGTACTTCTCGGTCACGTACTGGATGACCTCGCCACGGCGACGGTCGTCGAAGTCGACGTCGAAGTCGGGCATCGAGACGCGGTCGGGGTTGAGGAAGCGCTCGAAGATGAGACCGTGCTGCAGCGGGTCGAGGTCGGTGATCCGCATCGCGTACGCGGCCATGGAACCGGCGCCCGAGCCGCGGCCCGGACCGACGCGGATGCCGTTGTCCTTGGCCCAGTTGATGAAGTCGGCGACGACGAGGAAGTAGCCCGGGAAGCCCATCTGCACGATGACGCCGGACTCGTACTCGGCCTGCCGGCGGACATCGTCGGGGATGCCGTTCGGATACCGGAACTCGAGACCCTTCTCGACCTCCTTGATGAACCAGCTCTCCTCGGTCTCGCCGTCGGGCACCGGGTAGCGCGGCATGAAGTTGGCGCTCGTGTTGAACTCGACATCGCACCGCTCGGCGATCAGCAGCGTGTTGTCGCAGGCGATCTCGTGGTCGCGGAAGACCTGCCGCATCTCGGCGGCGCTCTTGACGTAGTAGCCGTCGCCGTCGAACTTGAACCGGTTCGGGTCGTCGAGCGTCGATCCCGACTGCACGCACAGCAGAGCCGCGTGACTGGTCGCGTCGTGCTGGTGCGTGTAGTGCAGGTCGTTGGTCGCGACCAGCGGGATCTGCAGGTCCTTCGCGATCCGGTGCAGGTCGCCCTGCACCCGGCGCTCGATCGAGAGGCCGTGGTCCATGATCTCGGCGAAGTAGTTGTCCTTGCCGAAGATGTCCTGGAACTCCGCGGCAGCGGCGCGCGCGGCGTCGTACTGGCCCAGTCGCAGGCGCGTCTGGATCTCGCCCGACGGGCACCCGGTCGTCGCGATGAGCCCCTTGCTGTAGGTCTGCAGCAGCTCGCGATCCATGCGGGGCTTGAAGTAGTACCCCTCGATCGACGCCCGGCTCGACAGCCGGAAGAGGTTGTGCATGCCCTCGGTCGTCTCGGACAGCAGGGTCATGTGCGTGTACGCGCCGGCGCCCGAGACGTCGTCGCTGTTCTGCTCGGGGCTGCCCCAGCGCACGCGCGACTTGTCGCTGCGGTGCGTGCCGGGCGTGACGTACGCCTCGATGCCGATGATCGGCTTGATCCCCGCATCCTTCGCGGCACGGTAGAACTCGAACGCCGCGAACGTGTTGCCGTGGTCCGTGACGGCGATCGCCGGCATCCCCTGAGCGACGGCCTCCTGGACCATCGGACCGATCCTCGCGGCGCCGTCGAGCATCGAGTACTCGCTGTGCACGTGCAGATGTACGAAGGAGTCGGATGCCACGGATCGAGTCTACGTCGAGGCCCGGACAGGGGGCCTGGCCGACCTAGGCTTGTCGGCATGGCTACTCCTGAATTCGTCGTGACGCTGCGCGAGAAGATCGGCCACGCGCCGCTCCCCCTCGTCGGGGTGACGGCGATCGTGTTCCGCGATGAGAAGGTGCTGCTCGGCAGGCGCGCCGACAACGGCTCGTGGCAGCCGGTGTCGGGCATCGTGGATCCGGGCGAGGAGCCCGCCGACGCCGCAGTCCGGGAATGCCTCGAAGAGGCGGGCGTGGCCGTGCGGGCCGAGCGGCTCGCGCTCGTGCACCAGCTCCCGCGGATCACGTACGCCAACGGCGACCAGGTCGACTACCTCGACCTCGTCTTCCGCTGCGCCTGGGTCTCCGGCGACCCCCACCCCGCCGACGGCGAGCTCACCGACGTGGGCTTCTACGATCTCGGCGCGATGGGCGATATGGATCCGGAGCACGTCCGCAAGGTCGCCCTGGCGATCGCGGAGGACGATCCCGCCCAGTTCCGCGGAGGACGCTGACCCATGGCAAGCGCACCGATCGACGCGTTCTGGCGGCGCGCCGCCGCCGCCGCGGGGCTCGACGCCTCTTCGACGGCCCCGGAGGCCTGGAGCTTCGCCGACACCCCCGCACTCGCCGACGGCCTGCTGGGCGCCGTGATCGCCGGCGTGAAGACCGGCACCTCGACGAGCCTCGCCGAGCTCGAGGCCGATGGGGACCCGGTGCCCCAGGCAGGCGAGCTGTCCATCCTGCTGGATGGTGCCGGCATCCCCCGCGCGCTGATCCGCACGACGAGCGTCACGATCTGCGCGTTCGACGACGTGGATGCCGGATTCGCCGCGTCCGAGGGAGAGGACGACCTGTCGCTGACCGCGTGGCGGGAAGGCCACGCCGCGTATTTCGCGCGCGTGCTCGAGCGACGCGGGATGGCGATCGGGCAGCTCGGCGCGCTGCCGCTGGTCCTCGAGCGCTTCGAGCTGCTGTACTCCGAGATCCGAGATGCCCTCCCGGGGGTGCCGGACGCCGCCCCCGCCACGAGTGCCGCGCGCTGATCAGGACACGTAGTCGAAGCGGCGCCGGGCCGCGGGTCGCGGGGTGCGGGCCGGATCGACATGGGCGGGCGGGATCAGCCACACCGGTGCGCGACTGGTCTCGTCGTCGATGCGGATCTCCCATCCGTTGTCGTGGACGCGATGATGGCAGCTGCTGCACAGCAGGACGCCGTTGCGCAGATCTGTCGCGCCGCCGCGCGACCACCATCGGAGATGGTGCGCCTTGCACCGCCCCGGTGGAGCGCCGCACCCGACGCAGCCGCCGTCCCGTTCGGCCAGGGCCAGTCGCTGCGATCTCGTGAAGAGGCGCTTGCGCCTGCCCCAGTCCAGGATCTCGGACTCGCCGCCGAGGACGACGGGGATGACGCCGCCCCCGGCGGCCATCCGCCGGACCGTGCCGATCGAGACGGGCTGATCGACGCCGTCGATCGTGCCGAAGCCGCGCCCGCTTCGCAGGTCGGCGAGGTCGACGCGGACCACGACGGTCGCCCCCGACAAGGGGGCGTCCGTGTGCTCGCAGCCGAGATAGTGCTCGCAGAGGGCGACCAGCGCATCGGCCTGCATCACCGGGATCGGCTTCGGCGGAAGGCCCGGCGCAGCGCCGGTCTCGTCGCGCTGGGCAGCCAGTTCCGCGGTGACCATGGCCTCCAGCACGTGGACGACGGGAGCGCCGCGCTCCGGGTCCAGCTTCGCTGTGACGTGGATCATCCCGGCCCGGTCCTGCCGCACCTGCACCGACGCCAGCGCGCGCAGCTCGTCCTCCTTCGGCGCGACCCCGTCGGGGTCCAGATACGCCTCGGCGCGGGTGAGCACCTTCCGCAGCTGGTCCAGGTCGAGGCTCGCGGCCTGTTCGGCGAGGGTCCGCTCGGCCCTGTCCAGATCGTCGAGCGCAACCCGATCGGCGACGTCGTCGAGCATCGAGATGATCGCCGCCGCGGCGTCCTTCCCGATCCGGCCCTGCGCGAGCGCCTCGCCCACGTGCGGATGCCGCGCCGGCGCCTCCTCACCGGTCAGCAGCAGCCGCGGAGCCGTCGCCGCGCCCACCTGCACGAGTCGGGTCGCCTCCCCTGTGGAGGTGCCGAGCGTCGTCGCCAGGAACGTCGCCGCGTTCCGGTATCCCTGCTGCTTGGCCAGGGAGTCCGCACCGAGTTCCGGGCGGGACTGCCGGGAGATCTCCGACGCGACCTGGGTCACCGCCGCGTCCAGGAGCCGGCGCGCCTGTCCCAGCGCGACGTTCAACGCCACCAGTCGGGCCGTCTCCGCACCTTCCACCCGTTCGCCCGGCCAGAGCTCGGTCACCGTTGAGACAGCGGCCGTGAGCTGGGCGAGAGTGGTGCTCATGTCTTTCAGTTTAGCGTCTACACTCGAACATATCTACTCATCTCGATGAGAGTTTTCTCACTTTGATCAGCCCTTCCGGCCACCGGCGGGCATCCGTCGACGCGTTCGCTCGTCGAATCTCTGTACTACCTGGACTCCCACGCCCACGAGACCGGTCACCGCTGTTCACGGCATCGGGAGCTCTCGCGGATCCAGATATGTGGCGTCGCGCACGATCGCACCCTCGACCCACGGCGACTTCAGCTCGAAGACGAACGGCGTCGGCGGATTCTCCGCGCAGTCAGCCGGCTCACCGGTGGGCCGCACGCCGATCGTGACCTCCATGATCACCCCGTCGTAGAAGCCGCTCTCGAGCTCCACTCGACCGGTCGCCGGCAGCCCGGAGTTGCAGGCGCGCTCGGTCACGAGCAAGTGGATCTCCTCGTCTCCGGCCCGCGGCGGGTGGGCGGGATCGAGCTCGACGTCGGCGAGATCCAGTTCACCGAGGTCGCGCCGCAGCGCGCACAGCGATTCCTGCGTGAGCGACCATGCGACATCCTCGCGGTGCAGCTCGGTCACCTGGTGATCGGGCGGCGCCCCCTCGAGCAGCCACCCACCCGGCTGCATCGTCAGCCGATCCGTGAACAGCAGCAACTCGTGCTCGCTGAAGGAGACGACCGTCCACGCCTTCGGCATCGCCTCGATCGTCGGCCACATCCCCGCCTCCGTCAGCGCCGCGATCCCCGCGGCTCCGAGGTCCTCCGCGTACTGCACATCGTCGAGCACGCGCTGCGGAATATGACGGTGGGCGCACCAGTACCCGTCCGGTCCGGTCACCTCGTCGTGGTCGTCCGGCGCCGCGGCCGGCGGCGCTCCGGGAACCGTCGACACGATCGACACGTCGATCGTCCAGGTGTCGACGGGGACGGGAGGAGACCCCGTGTCCTGATACCAGCTCATGTCGATGTCGCCGCTCAGCGGCAGCAGCGCCGGACCGCTGAAGACCACCGTCGCACGAGCGGCGGGATCCCCCTCCCGCGCGGTGTCCGCGTCGCCGGCGGTCACGGTGACCGTGTCGCCGGCGTCGACGACCTCGAACCCGGGCGTCTCGCGGAGCGCACCGAGGAACGTCTCCCGCTGTGCCTGGCCGAGCAGCACCAGCGTCGGATCGACGAGCATGAGGCGCATGACCGTCTCGTCCGTGTCGGCGGCGAGGTCGTACCGGTCCGCGAAGGCCCGGACGATCCCGCGCGCATCGTGCGGCAGCGCGTCGAGCCAGGCGCGGCTCACGACGAGTTCCGCGTCGCCGCCCCGCGCGATCCCCGCCGGAGCGACCCGTCGCACGTCGGGGAGCCGCAGCCACCCCTGCAGCTCCACGAGCGCGTCGGCGTCCGGCCCGTGCGCCGAGACGAGCTCGGACGCGCGCTCGGGCAGACCCAGCGTCCACTCGCCGTCGTCGGACGGCACGTACCGGGACTCGATCTCGCGCACGCGCAGATACGCGTCGGCGACCGCGTCCTCGTCGTCGCCGATGAAGGTACCCGTCCTGCTGCGTTCCCATTCCGTCGCGATGCGCAGGTGCTCCCCCGGCGCGAGCTGAGCCAGCAGGGGGGCGGACAGATCGAGCCCGCCCGGTTCGCCCGCCGTCGGCGCCTTCGCCAGCCACTGCGCGGTGAGCAGCGCACCCACCGCCACGAGGGCGACCACGACGACCGCGGCCACGGCCGCGAGCACACCACCGCTCCAGCGCAGCCGCCGGCGTGCGGCGCTCGCGCCACGCGCGGTCACCGGGACCCCGGGCGGCCCCGCGGCGGGTCCCGACACCGCGACGCGGTTCGCACCGCTCATCCCGGAGATCACCCGCGCACGGCTGCGGGCCACGGCGTCATCACCGAAGTCCGCTCGGCCGACGGCACCCATCACGTCACGCAGATCCATCGCGCACCTCCTCGTCCGCCGTGAGCGCCGGCATCGCTTCGCCGAGCCGCCGGCGGACGCGATTCAGACGCGAGCGCACCGTGCCCACCGGTACGCCCAGCGCGACGGCGAGCTCCTCGTAGGTCAGATCGCTCCAGGCGTACAGCTGGAGCGTCTCGCGATCCCGCGTCGGCAGCGCCGCCAGCGCCGGAGCCAGCCGGCGGAGCACGGCGGCGGCGTCCACGCGATCTCCCGCGGCCCCGATCTCACCGTCGTGATCGACCTCCGCGGCGACGGTCGCCGACACGACGGACCGCCAATGGGCGGCCTCGCGCGCGCGGTGGTTGCGCATGAGACGCACGGCGATGCCGAACAGCCACGGCTTTGCCGACTCCCGCGCGAACTCGAAGTGCCCGCGTCGACGGAACGCCACGAGGAACGTCTCGCTGACGAGGTCCTCGGCGACGTCGGCACCCACCCGGCGAGACACGAAGGCGCCGACCACCCGGGCATGCCGATCGAAGATCTCGGCGAAGGCGGCCGGCATCTCCAGCGAGCGCTGGATGATCTCGCTGTCGGTGGTCACGTCAGGTATTGGCCGTCAGCGAGGATTCGGTTCACGCCGTCAGCCTAGGGTCACTCGCGGAGCGTGCGGATCTCCATGTAGGTGAGGTCCGAGATGCGCCGGTCGCCGAGCGGTTCGTCGAGTTCGACGACGAACGGCGTGGGCGGATTGCCCTGGCAGTCCGCCGGGCCGTCGGCGGGCCGGATCGCGAGGTAGACCTCGACGGCGTCCTCGAACTCGGCCTTCTCGACGAGTTCGACACGGCCCTCCGCGGTCTGTCCCGAGTTGCACGCACGCTCGGTCACGAGGAAATGCAGCGCTGTCGCGTCCGGGGTGAGCGCGAACGCCGGGTCGAGCTCGACATCGGCGTTGTCGTAGCCCTGGCGCACCTGCTCCAGCACGCAGTTCTCCCAGTCCGCGAGGCGCCACTGCCCGTCCTCCCGGGACAGCGTCAGCAGCTCGTGCGTCGGACCCGGCAGGCCCGAGGGGATCAGACCGGGAGTCAGCACCTCCCCATGGAGCTCGAACGACATGAGCACCACGGTGTCCGCCGTCTGCGAGACGAGGAACCACTCCTCCGGGTTCAGCGCGGGCACGCCGTCGGCGGACAGCGCCGCCTGCCCGTCGGCGTTCAGCTCGTCGGGGCGCAGTCCGCTGCCGAACGCCGAGCCCGGGATCGTCGTGCCGTTGCAGCGGGACGTGAAGTCGTCGTCGTCGGGATGTCTCGGCTCGGGGGGAACGTCGACGATCGTGATCTCGGTGCTCCACGTGTCCGGCGGCAGGTCGGCGGTGCTCCTGCCGCTGACCACCGGATCGGCGACCGCTGTCCCCCGCAGCGGGAGCAGAGAGGCCGTATCGATGGTCGCCGTGGAGGCATACATCCCCGCGAACTCGACGAGGATCGTGTCGCCGCGGTCGGTCACCGTGACGTCGTCGACGGATCGCACCGTGTCGAGCAGATCCTCCCGCTGCGTCGGCGAGGCCAGCAGCCAGGCCACGTCGGTGATCAGCCAGCCCGCCAGCATCGTGGCCATGTGCGGCTCGAGCGACGTGTCGGGATCGACCGGAGCGCCGGGATCTCGCATGCCGAAGCGTTCGGCGTACGCCAGCAGGATGCCGTCGGGATCGGTCGGCAGATCGGTGAGCCACTGCGGGTCCACGACCGGATTGTCCGTCGAGCGGTACACCGTCGGCTCGGTCGCCCAGCCCCGCCCGTCGATGAGTGCCTGCGCGTCCGGGCCGGACCGCTCGATCACCTCGGCAGGCTCTTCGGGCCAGCCGAACAGCCACGCGCCGTCGGTCCTGGGCACGTAGGCCGTCGAGGTCGAGCGGATCCGCAGATGCCCGTCGGCGATCCGCGTCTGCTCCCCTTCCCCCGTGGGGATCTCTGCGACGTATGCCGTCTCGGTTGTCGTCGCGATGCGCAGATACGAACCGTCGGGCACCTGCTCGCGCAGCGGCTCGGACAGATCCAGCTGACCGCTGTTGAGCTGCGGCGCCGGCCGCGGCATCCACTGCGTGATCAGCACCGCGGAGGTCGCGATGACCGCCACGATCGCCACCGCGACGGCGATGGCGGTCCGATTCGTCCGCGGGTTCCTGGCGCGCACGGCTCTCGGGGCCCGCGCGATCTGCGCCGTCAGCCGCCGCCGCGCCGCCGCGATGTCGTCGGCGGCGACGTCCGTGTCGGGCGCGAGGTCACGCACCCTGCTCCACTCGTCCATCGCGTCCCTCCTCTCGTCCGATCGCTCCACCGGGTGCCGCACCGCCGTGCAGGTCGGCGAACCGCCGCCGCACGCGGTTGAGCCGCGAGCGGACCGTGCCGACCGGCACGCCGAGCGCCGCGGCGATCTGCTCGTAGGTCATGTCATGCCACGCGTAGAGCAGGAGCGTGTCGCGATCGCGCGGCGGCAGCGCGGCGATGCGCTCGGCGAGCCGGCCCGTCAGGGCGGCGGCGTCGGCCTGCTCCTCCGCCCGCCGCAGTGCGCCGTCGTCACCGCGCTCGGCGATGCGTGCCGCTGCGGCGATCGATCGCCACTGCCGCGCCTCGCCGGCCCGCTGCTTGCGGATCAGCCGCGCCGCGATGCCGTAGAGCCACGGCAGGGCCGACTCCCACGCATGATCGAAGCTCGCCCGCTTCCGGAACGCGACGAGGAAGGTCTCGCTGAGCACATCCTTGCCGGCTTCGGCACCGACCCGCTGGGCGGCGAACCGACCGATCGCGTGGGCGTGACGGTCGAACAGCTCCGCGAAGGCGGAGGGCTCATCCAGCGATCGCCGGATGATCGCGCTGTCGGTGGTCACGATTGATATTGCCCCGATCCGCGCGAAGAGTTCACGATTCGTCGCGAAGAATCTCCAGCGCCCGCGCGAGGTCGGCCGGGTACGCCGACGTGAACGTCACCCAGTCCGTCGTCGCCGGGTGCGCGAAGGACAGCTCGTGCGCGTGCAGCCACTGGCGGGTCAGCCCCAGCCGCGCCGCGATCGTCGGGTCCGCGCCATAGAGAGGGTCCCCCGCACACGGATGCCGGTGGGCGGCCATGTGGACGCGGATCTGATGCGTCCGTCCCGTCTCGAGGTGGATCTCGAGCAGGGACGCGCCGGGAAACGCCTCGAGCGTCTCGTAGTGCGTGACCGAGTCCTTGCCGTCCGGGGTCACCGCGAACTTCCAGGAGTGCGACGGGTGCCGGCCGATGGGCGCGTCGATCGTCCCCGTGAGCGGGTCCGGGTGTCCCTGCACGACGGCGTGGTAGATCTTGTCGACCTCGCGCTCCTTGAACGCCCGCTTGAGCACCGTATAGGCGCGCTCGGTCTTGGCCACGACCATGAGCCCGCTCGTGCCGACATCCAGACGATGGACGATCCCCCGACGCTCGGCGGCGCCCGAGGTCGCGATCCGGTAGCCGGCAGCGGCGAGGGCACCCAGCACGGTGGGTCCCTCCCAGCCGAGCGACGGGTGCGCAGCGACACCGGACGGCTTGTCGACGACGACGATCTCGTCGTCGTCGTACGCGATGCCCAGATCGGGCACCGCCACCGGCACGATCTCCGGCTCGCGCTTGGCCTGCCACGACACCTCGAGCCAGGAGCCCGCCGTCAGTCGATCGGACTTGCCGAGCGCGCGACCGTCCTGGACGACGCCGCCGGCTTCGGCGATCTCGGCCGCGAACGTGCGAGAGAAGCCGAGGAGCTTGGCCAGCGCCGCGTCGACGCGGATGCCCTGCAGGCCGTCGGGCACGGGGAGGGAGCGCGACTCCACGTCAGGACTCCGTGTCAGCGGTCCCGGCATCCCGAGCGGGCTCGCGCGTGCCGTCGAAGCGCACGCCGATCAGCACGAGGATCGCGACGGAGAGCATCATCGTGACGATGAAGATGTCGGCGACGTTGTAGATCGCCGACGGAAACCACAGCCACATCCAGGGCGTGTGGATGAAGTCGATGACGTGACCGTGCAGGAACCCCGGCTCGCGCAGGAGGCGGTCGGTGAGGTTGCCGAGGATGCCGCCCAGCAGCAGCCCGAGCACGAGGGCCCAGGAGCGCGCGCGCACCCGGCGCACAGCGAGCACGATGATGACCGTCGCGGCGATGGCGAGCACGATCGTGAAGACCCAGGTGATGCCCTCGCCGAGCGAGAACGCGGCGCCGGAGTTGCGGGTGAGGTACAGCTGCAGGAACTCGCCCCAGACAGGGACCGCCTCCTGGTACGGCAGGTGTGTGAGAGCGAGATGCTTGGTGAACTGATCGGCGGCCAGCACCAGCACCGCGAGTACCGCGATGAGGGTGCCGGCCGCCGCAGCAGGCAGGGTCCGGCCTGTCAAAGTCCTGACCTAGGAGGCCGAGACGGGCGTCGCGCCCGAGGTCGACCCCGTCACGTCGAGGTCGCGCAGCTTGTCCTCGATGAAGCCGCGCAGCTGGGTGCGGTAGTCGCGCTCGAACTGGCGCAGCTCGCTGATGCGGGTCTCGAGGGTGGCGCGCTCGCTCTCGAGGCGCGTGATCTCGTCGCGGCCCTTGGCCTGCGCGTCGGCGAGGATCGCGGCGGCTTCGGCCTGCGCCTCGGAGACGAGCTTGTCCTTCTGGGCCTGGCCCTCGGCGACATGCTCGTCGTGCAGGCGCTGCGCGAGCTCGATGATGCCGGCGGCGTCCGAGGCGGCGACCGGGGTCGCGGCGACGGGGGCCGGTGCCTCGACGGGAGGCTCGGCGAAGGCGGCCACGGGCGCGGGGACCTCGTCCACCACGACCGGCTGCTCGACGGGAGCCTCGGCGACCGGGGCCTCGGCGACGGGAGCCGCACCGGACTCGTATGCCGCGAGCTTGGCCTTCAGCTCCTCGTTCTCGGCGATCGTCTTCCGCCACTCCACCACGATCTCGTCGAGGAAGTCGTCGACCTCGTCCGGGTCGAATCCCTCCTTGAAGCGAACGTGCTGGAACTGCTTGGTGACGACGTCTTCGGGGGTCAAAGCCATGGTGTTTCCTCTTTCGGGGCTCTGGACGCGGGACGGTCTCGAGGCGACCCGCAGGCGGCGAGCCGTACCCACACAGCATAGTGCGCCCGTCGGAGGGGCGCGAGAAAGGTCAGGCGAACATGAACACGCGCGTGATCGAGAGCAGGACGAAGCACAGCAGCATCGTCAGGGGAAAGCCCAGGTCCAGCGCGATCGCACCGAGCCGCAGGGGCGGGATCAGGCGACGGAAGAACTTCAGCGGAGGGTCGGTGACCGTGAACACGATCTCTGCGAGCACGAGGGCGATGCCCCGCGGGCGCCACTCCCGATTGAACAGCGGGATGTACTCCATCACGAGCCGCGCGAGCATCACGAGGATGTACAGCAGGAGCAGGGTGTTGACGACGGCGGCGACGAGCCGAACGATCTCCACGACTACTGCGGGAAGGGGGCGGCCTCGGGGTCGGCCTGCGCCACGGCGCCATCGCCCGAGACGGCGATGTTCTCGGGCGAGAGCAGGAAGACCTTGCTGGTCACCCGCTCGATGCGCCCGTAGAGGCCGAGCGAGAGTCCGCTGGCGAAGTCGATCAGTCGGCGCGCGTCGGCATCGCTCATCTGCGAGAGGTTGATGATGACGGGGATGCCGTCACGGAAGTTCTCGGCGATGATCTGCGCGTCGCGGTACTGCTTGGGATGCACCGTGAGGATCTCGCTCACCGTGCCGGCGGCGGGCTGGCGCACGACGGCCGGGCGGTGCAGCGGCGTCACGGGAGCGGTCTTCTCGACCTGCTGCTTCTCGCGTCGCGGTGCCGGCTCCTCGTAGACCTCTTCCTCGTCTGCGAGACCCAGGTACACCATGGTCTTCTTGAGCGGGTTCGACATCGCATCCTCCGTTTGCTCGTCTGTTCCGAGGTTAACCGTGCACGGGCCGCGGGCCCGTGATTGCCGAGCCGATCCGCAGGTGTGTCGCGCCCGCCGCGATCGCCTCTTCGAAATCTCCCGTCATGCCCGCCGACATCCAGTCGGCCTCGGGCACGACGCTGCGCACGCGGACGCGAGCGTCCGCGAGCCGTGCGAACGCCGCGGCGGGCGCCTCGTCCAGCGGCGCGACCCCCATGACGCCGCGCACGCGCAGCGAGGGGCAGGCTGCCACGACATGGGACGCGAGAGCCTCCACGCCGCCCGGGGGCACGCCCCCGCGACCCGGATCGTCGGTGAGGTTCACCTGCAGCAGGACGTCGAGGGGCGCGACGGACTCGCCCGGTTCGCCGGGCTGGCCGGGTGCGCCGGGCTGGCCGGGTGCGCCCGGCTCGCCGGCGCGGTGCAGTGCGTCGGCGATCCGGTCGCGGTCGATCGAGTGGACGGCGTCGGCCCCGGCGCGGATCGCCCGCGCCTTCTTCGTCTGCGCCTGCCCGATGAAGTGCCAGCGCAGGCCGTCCAGCGACGGGACCTCCGCCCGCTTCGCGGTGAGCTCCTGCTGGCGGTTCTCGCCGATGTCCCGCACGCCCAGGGCGTACAGCTGCGTGATCAGCTCGGCGGGATGGAACTTCGTCACGACGATCCGCGTGATGTCCCCCGGGTCGCGACGCGACGCCCGCATCGCGTCGGCGATGCGGGCGTCCACGGCGGTGAGACGGTCGGCGAGGTCCACGGAGTCGTTACTTGAGGAAGTCCGGGATGTCGAGGTCGTCGTCGCCGAACGCGGAGTCGTAGGTGTCGGTCGCGGCGGAGACCGACACGGTCTCCTTCTCGACCCGCGGTTCGGCGCCCTCGAGCTCGCGCGCGGCCTCGTCGGCCGGCAGCGACGGGAGGACCGGCGCCGAGGCCGGGCGCATCGCCGTGATCGGCTCGACCTTGACCTGCGGCTCGCCCCCGTCGAATCCGGCGGCGATGACGGTGACGCGCACCTCGTCGCCCAGCGTGTCGTCGATCACCGTGCCGAAGATGATGTTGGCCTCGGGGTGCGCGGCCTCCTTCACCAGCTGCGCGGCGTCGTTGATCTCGAAGATGCCGAGGTTCGATCCGCCCTGGATCGACAGCAGCACGCCGTGCGCACCCTCGATCGACGCCTCGAGCAGCGGCGACTCGACCGCCAGCTCGGCGGCCTTGATCGCCCGGTCGGCTCCGCGTGCGGAGCCGATGCCCATGAGCGCAGACCCCGCCCCCTGCATGACGGACTTGACGTCCGCGAAGTCGAGGTTGATCAGACCCGGCGTCGTGATCAGGTCGGTGATGCCCTGGACACCGGCCAGGAGCACCTGGTCGGCCGTGGCGAACGCCTCGATCATCGAGATGCCGCGGTCGCTGATCTCCAGCAGCCGGTCGTTCGGCACGACGATGAGGGTGTCGACCTCTTCCTTCAGCTTGGCGACTCCGGCCTCGGCCTGCGTCTGGCGACGCCGACCCTCGAAGGAGAACGGCTTGGTCACCACACCGATGGTCAGCGCGCCGATGGACTTCGCGATGCGCGCGACGACCGGTGCGCCGCCCGTGCCGGTGCCGCCGCCCTCGCCGGCGGTCACGAAGACCATGTCGGCGCCCGCGAGTGCCTCCTCGATCTCCTCCGCGTGGTCCTCGGCGGCGCGGCGACCCACCTCGGGGTCGGCGCCGGCGCCGAGACCGCGGGTGAGCTCTCGCCCGACGTCGAGCTTGACGTCGGCGTCGCTCATCAGCAGCGCCTGAGCATCGGTGTTCACGGCGATGAACTCCACGCCGCGGAGCCCGAGCTCGATCATTCGATTGACGGCGTTCACGCCGCCGCCGCCTACACCGACCACCTTGATGACGGCGAGGTAGTTCTGGTTCTGGCTCATGCCGGCCTCCGTCTCGTCCCGAATTTGTCTCAACCTTTAACCTCAGGTAGAGGTTTAAAGAATTGCCGAGTATGCATTTCCCTCGTGACTGAAAGTAGGCGGACGGGAGCCCTGCGACCCCGAGGCCGTGGGCGTGTCGCGACATCGTGTCCCGAAGTCGGTGCGACGGGTGCCGGGAAGGGCCGCACGGGGGGCCGGGAGAGGTCGCGCCGGATGCCGGGAGAGGTCGCGCCGGGACGACCCGTCAGTCGACGACGACGGCGTTCGGCGACGAGACGTCGTAGCGATCCACCTCGGCGGGGGGCCTCGTCGTCATGATCGCCTCGAGCGCGATCACCTTGAGCGGGGACTCGTCCGCGTTGCCCCAGACGACCTCGGTGCGCGTCTCGCCCAGGGTGAGGGTGACGTCGTTGGCCGTCGTCGCGGTGATCTTCGTCACCTGAGCGCGCAGCTCCTCGGGCAGCGACCGGAAGATCGTGCCCGCGGCCTGGAACGCCCGCGACCCGACTCCCCCGGCGATGTCCAGCACCGGGAAGCCCTCCGGAGCGTCGGGGGTCGTCGACAGCGCGACGCCGGCCGCGTCGACGAGGGTGTGGCCCGCCGCCGAGTCGACCGAGCCGATCGGCGTTCGCTCGACGATGCGGACGATGAGCTCGTGCGGCGGCCGCGCCTCGAGGGTGTAGGTCTCCACGAGCGGGAAGGCCACGAGCGCCGCCTTCACCTCGCTCGAGTCCACCAGCGGCAGCGGCGTGCCCACCTGCCCGGACAGCGCCGCCGCGACCTCGGCGGCGTCGAGCCGCTCGGCGCCGACCACGGTGACGTCGCGCACCGCGAGCAGCGGACTGTAGGCGACGCCGAGGGTTCCCAGCACGAGGGCGACCAGGGCCGCCCCCACGCCGATCCACACCATGCGGCGCCGGCGCTGGCGCGCCGTGAAACGCCGCACCTCGGAGCGCAGCGCCTTCCGCCGCGCCCGGGCGGCCGCCCAGACGTCCCGGACGCGCAGGTCGGCGGGCATCCCGGGGTCGGCGGGGTCGGCGGCGGTGATCCGATCCGGGATGCCGGGGGCACCGGCATCCCGGATCGGGAAGAGCGGTTCGAGGGGCGCCGTGTCGCCGTCGGCGGCCTCGCCCTCGTCGGCGGCCCCGCCGTCGTGTGCGCGCGGCAGCGGGACGATCGGAGCCGTCTCGTCTGCGTCGTCACCGAGGAAGGGCACGGCCGGAGGCGAGGGGGCTGCGCGCCGCTCGGCGGGACGCGCAGCGGTCGCGGACGTCTCGGCCGACGGATCCGGACGGGGCCGCGCGGGCGGCGGCGGCAACGGGGACGGCCGACGCATGTGCTACTCCTGCGCCCCGAGGGCCTCGAGGACCTGCGGGATGATCAGGTTCACGTTGCCGCAGCCGAGGGTGACGATGTAGTCGCCTGCGCGGGCGACCGAGGCCGCGTGTTCGGCCGCGCGCTGCCAGTCGGCCTCGAAGTGGACCTTGGCCGGGTCGGCGAACGCGCCGCTGACCAGCTCGCCCGTGACGCCCGGGACGGGATCCTCGCGCGCGCCGTAGACGTCCAGGACGACGGTGTGGTCGGCGTGCGATTCGAGCACCTCGGCGAACTCGCGGAACATCTCCTGCGTCCGCGAGTAGGTGTGCGGCTGGTGGAGGGCGATGATGCGCCCGTCGCCGATCACGGTGCGCGCGGCGGCGAGGGCCGCGGCCACCTCGGTCGGATGGTGGGCGTAGTCATCGAACACGCTCACGCCGTGCTCGACCCCGTGCAGCTCGAATCGGCGCACGGTGCCCCCGAAGCCCTCGACGGCGCGCAGCGCAGGCTCGAGGGGGAAGCCGAGGGTCAGCAGGACGGCGACCGCGCCGGCCGCGTTGACGGCGTTGTGCGCGCCGGGCACGGCGAGCCGGCCGGCGACGGTCTCGCCGTCGTGGGTGAGTGTGAAGGCCACCGGGCCCTCGGTGGTGATCCCGGCCAGCCGCACATCGGCGTGGGCGGCCTCGCCGAACGTGATCACGCGCGGGTGCGTCAGTGCGGCGGCGACCCGCTGCGCGCCGGCGTCGTCTGCGGAGATCACGACGGCCTCGCGCGCCTCGTTCGCGAAGCGCGCGAACCCGTCGTAGAACGCCTCGCGCGTCTCCCAGTGATCGAGGTGGTCGGGGTCGACGTTGGTGATGAGCGCGACCGAGGTGTCGTAGAGCAGGAACGTGCCGTCGGACTCATCCGCCTCGATGACGAACAGCTCATCCGATCCGGTCGCGCTCGAGGTGCCCAGGTCGGCGATGACGCCGCCGTTGACGAACGTCGGCGCCGTCCCCAGCGCCCGCAGCGCCGTGACGATCATGCCGGTCGAGGTCGTCTTCCCGTGCGCGCCCGCGACACTGACCAGGCGGCGTCCTCCGACCAGCCAGTACAGCGCCTGCGAGCGGTGGATCACGTGCAGTCCGCGCTCCTTCGCCAGGAGGAACTCGGGGTTCTCGGGCCAGATCGCGCCGGTGTGCACGACGGTGTCGGCGTCGGCGGGCAGATGCTCCGCGGCGTGGCCGATGTGCACGGTCGCACCGCGTGCCGCGAGGGCGCGCATGGCATCGCTGTCGGCGCGGTCCGAGCCCGACACGCGGATGCCCCGGTCGAGGAACATGCCCGCCAGTCCGGACATGCCGGATCCGCCGATCCCGATGAAGTGGGCGGCGGCGATGTCCTCGGGAATGGGCAGGCTCAGGTCGGGTCGGATCATGGCCCGTCAAGTCTAGGTCGCGGCATCCTGGACAGTCGCTGCGGCGCGCTGGCTCGCGGCGCTCTCGCCGCGCGCGCAGTCTCGCAGGCTCGCGGCTCACGGCTCGCGGCGCACGGCTCGCGACTCGCGGCGCACCGCACTTCAGCCGCGAGACTGCGCATATGTCGGGATTTCCGCCCGAATCACCGACATTCGCGCAGTCTCGCGGCTGCAGGCGCGGAGTCGGAGGCGGCGGCGGGGTGGTCGCGCTCGTGGCCGGCCGGCGGCTGGCGCACCCGGCATCCTGGCGTGTGTTCGCCGGCTGAGCCGCCTCCGCGCGCGTCGCGGTATCCCATCCCGCGAGACTGCGCATATGTCGGGATTTCCGCCCGAATCACCGACATTCGCGCAGTCTCGCGGAAGCGCGCGCCATGCGACGGATGTGGATGCCGTCCGTCACGGCTGCGGCGGCCAAGACACCGTCATCACGCCGCGCCGCCACCGGCCGCCCGGCAGCCCCGCCACCCAAGCCCCGACCCCGCCACCGGACACCCGCGCCCCGCCACCGGACGCCCGGCAGCCCCGCCACCCAAGCCCCGACCCCGCCACCGCCACCGGACACCCGCGCCCCGCCACGCCACCCGGGACCTCGACCCGGCGGGCGCTCAGCGGCCGAGGGCCGCGTCGATCATGGCGACGACGTTCTCCGTGCCGGCGCGGGTGCCGACGGTCGCGGCGGCGGCGCGCAGGGCCTCGAGCGCCTTCGCGTCCGCCAGCAGGGGCAGCACCTCGTCGCGCACGCGGTCGGGGGTGAACTCGGCATCGGGGATCAGCCGCGCCGCGCCGGCGCGCACGGCAGACGCCGCGTTGAGCGCCTGCTCGCCGTTGCCGACGGCGTAGGGGACGTACACAGCCGGGATGCCCAGCGCGCTCACCTCGCTCACCGTCGCGGATCCGGCCCGCGAGACGATGACGTCGGCGAGGGCGAAGGCGAGGTCCATCCGGTCGATGTAGGGCACGACGCGGTACGCGCGGTCGCCGGGGTCCGCGACGTCGTTGCGCTCCCCCACGGCGTGCACGATCTGCCACCCGGTCGCCACGATGTCGCGCCACGAACCCGCGAGGGCGTCGTTGAGGCGGCGGGCGCCGAGGGACCCGCCGAAGACGAGCAGGACAGGGCGTCCCGCGTCCAGGCCGAAGAACGCCGCCGCCTCGGCGCGCAGTCCGGCACGGTCCAGCTGCACGAGCTCGGGCCGCAGCGGCATGCCGACCACACGCGCGCCCTTGAGCGGCGTCCCCTCGAAGACGATCCCCGCTCCGGCCGCGCCGCGCGCGCCGAGGACGTTGGCCAGTCCCGGCTTCGCGTTCGCCTCGTGCACGACATACGGGATGCCGTGCCGCCGAGCCGCCACATACGCCGGCGCCGAGGCATACCCGCCGAAGCCCACGACGACGTCGACCCCGCGCTCGCGCAGGTGTGTGCGCACCTGTGCGATGGCGCGACGGAACCGGTCGGGGAACCGCAGCGCCGCGCCGTCGGGGCGGCGGGGGAAGGGGACCTTGTCCACGATGAGCAGCTCGTAGCCGCGCTCGGGCACGAGACGCGACTCCAGGCCCTCGCGGGTGCCGAGGACGAGCACCGTGGCGTCGGGCTCGCGGACGCGCAGCGCGTCGGCGACGGCCAGCAGCGGATTCACGTGCCCGGCGGTGCCGCCGCCGGCGAGCAGATAGGTCGGAGGCGCTGTCGTCACCGGATGAGCCTACCCGCGCGTCGCGGTGCGCACCCGCGGTGCGGCGGGAGCCATCGCCGCGCGCGGCTCGGGCAGCGTCCGGGCGAAGGACAGCAGCACGCCGCACGCCATGAGCACCGACAGCAGGGACGTGCCGCCCTGCGACATGAAGGGCAGCGGAACGCCGAGGACGGGGAACACCCGCAGCACGACGCCGACGTTGATGAGGGCCTGGCCGACGATCCAGACCGTGATGCCGCCGGCGGCGATGCGCACGAACGGGTCGTGGGTCTTGCGGATGATGTGGAACGCTCCGACGGCGAACAGCGTGAACAGCGCCAGGACGACGAGGCAGCCGATCAGGCCCAGCTCCTCGCCGATGATCGCGAAGATGTAGTCGTGCGAGGCGGCGGGCAGCCACGAGTACTTCTCCCGCGAGTTGCCCAGACCGAGCCCGAGCACCCCGCCGCTGGCCAGCCCCCAGACGCCGTGCAGCGGCTGATAGCAGCGGCCCAGGTAGTCGTCGATGCAGTTCGGGTCGAGGAAGCTCATGATCCGGTCCATGCGGTCCGGGCTCGTCACGGCGTAGGCGGCCGCGGCGATCACCACCCCGATCGCGGGGAGCAGGAAGATCCGCAGCTTGACGCCCGAGAAGAACAGGCACCCCAGCAGGATCAGCATGAGGATCATGGCCGTGCCGAGGTCGCCGCTGCCGGCCGCGACCAGGCCGATCACCAGGGCGCCGACGGGCACGATCGGGATGAAGACGTGCCGCCACACCCCCAGCAGCGTCTGCTTGCGGTACAGCACGTAGCCCAGCCAGAGGATGAACGCGAGCTTGAGGAACTCCGACGGCTGCAGCTGGTAGCCGGCGATGCGGATCCAGTTGCGGTTTCCGTCGTTGGCGACGCCGAGGCCCGGCACGAACACCAGCATCTGCAGCGCGATGCCGCCGATCAGCGCGGGCCAGGCGATGCGCTTCCAGAACGTGAGCGGCATCCGGCTGAGTACGAACATCAGCGGGACGCCGATGAGCGCGAAGACCGACTGCTTGAGGACGACCTCGAACGGACTGTCGCCGGCCCTCACGGAGGTCGCCATCGTCGCCGACAGCACCATGACGAGTCCGAAGATCGTGAGGATGAGCGCCGTCGAGGCGATCAGCAGGAACTCGTTGGGAACGGGCGCGAACGCCTTGCCGAGGAAGACGCGCGCGGAGAATCCGCTGCCGTCGCCCTGCTCAGACGTCGCCTGCGGACGGGTGCGTCCGGTCGTCGTCGTGGCCACCGGTCCCCCTTCCGATCCGCTCCTGCACCGCCGCCGCGAAGCGCCGGCCGCGTTCGGCGTAGGACGTGAACTGGTCGAACGACGCGGCGGCCGGAGCGAGGAGGACCACGTCTCCGTCACGCGCGATGCCCGTCGCCAGTTCGACGACCTCCGTCATGACGTCTTCAGTCTGAGCGTGGTCGACCTCGAAGACCGGGACCGCCGGCGCGTGTCGCGCGAACGCCGCGGTGATCTCCGTGCGCGCGACGCCGATCACGATGGCGGCCTTCACGCCGGTGCCGCGGTCGGCGACCAGCTGCGCGACGTCGACGCCCTTGAGCACGCCGCCGAGCACCCACACGGCTCCGGGGTAGGCCGCCAGTGACGACGCGGCCGCGTGCGGGTTGGTGGCCTTCGAGTCGTCGATCCAGGTGATGCCGCCGGCGCGGCCCACGATCTCGATGCGGTGGGGGTCGAGCCGGAACTCCGCGAGGGCGTCGCGGATCGCGGCCGGCGCGACGTCCAGCGACCGGGCCAGGGCGCTCGCGGCGAGGATATTCGCCACGAGGTGCGGGACGGCCAGGTCGCGCGCGGCGAGGTCGTCGAGGGTCGTGAGCTCGAGGGCGCTCGTGTGACGCTCGGCGAGGAAGGCGCGATCGACCAGGATGCCGTCGACGACACCGAGATCGCTCGGACCCGGCACGCCCAGATCGAAGCCGATGGCCCGGCATCCCTCGACGACGTCGGCGTCCTCCACCATCCGGAGGGTCGCCTCGTCGGACTTGTTGTAGACGCACGCGGCGCGCGTGTTCGCGTACACGACGGCCTTCGCGTCGCGGTAGGCCTCGAACGACCCGTGCCACTCGAGGTGGTCGTCGGCGAGGTTCAGGCACACGCTCGCGTGCGGCGAGACGGGATCGGCGCCCTGCGACAGCCCGAGATACCAGAGCTGGTGGCTGGACAGCTCGACGACGAGCACGTCGAAGCCGCCCGGGTCGCGCACGGCGTCGAGCACCGGCACGCCGATGTTGCCGCACGGGGCGGCGCGCAGTCCCCCGGCGACGAGCATCGCGGCGGTCAGCTGGGTCGTCGTCGTCTTGCCGTTGGTGCCGGTGATGAGCACCCACTCGGACGGAGTCCCGTCGGCGCGCAGCACTTTGTCGCGCACGCGCCAGGCCAGTTCGATGTCTCCCCACAGCGCGACGCCGCTCTCGCGCGTCCACTGCACGACGGGGTGGTGGGGCGCAAAGCCGGGCGAGGCGATGACGACCTCGGGGGCGTGCGCGACGACCTCTGCGGGTACGGTCGCGAGCGATCCCGTCCACAGCCGCGCCCCGACGACGGGGACGAGGCGCGCGTACTCCTCGTCGGCGCTCTCGGTGACCACGAGCACGTCGGCACCCAGCTCGGCGAGCGTGTCGGCGACCGCGAAGCCGGTGACCGAGAGCCCCAGCACGACCACGCGCAGCCCGCTCCAGTCGGCGTGCCAGCTGGTGAGGGTGTCCAGCCGCGCGGTCATAGCGCTGCGAGCCAGGCGACGTAGAAGAGGCCGACGCCGGTGACCGCCAGCATCCCGGCGATGACCCACATGCGCACGACGATCGTGACCTCCGGCCACCCGCGCATCTCGAGATGGTGGTGGAAGGGACTCATGAGGAACAGCCGCTTGCCGCCCGTGGCCTTGAAGTAGTACCGCTGCAGGATGACCGAGGCCGGGGCGATCACGAACACGCCCGCGACGATGATCGAGAGGATCTCGGTGCGCGAGAGGATCGCCATGGCGACGATGACGCCGCCGATGGCCATCGAGCCGACGTCGCCCATGAAGATCTTCGCCTTGGGCGCGTTCCACCAGAGGAATCCGACGAGCGCGCCCACGAACGAGGCGGCGATGATCGTCAGTCCCATCGGGTCGCGGGTCTCGTAGCAGGCGTTGGCGTACTCGGCCACGAGCGCGGTCGTGTGGCAGCGCTGCTGGAACTGCCAGAACGTGACGAGGCTGTACGCGGCGATCGTGAAGATCCCCGCACCGGTGGCCAGGCCGTCCAGCCCGTCGGTGAGGTTGCTGGCGTTCGACCACGCGACCGACATGAGCGAGATCCAGGCGAGGTAGAGCAGCCATCCGACGATGACGCCCGCCGCCATGAACGACAGCACGGGGATGTCGCGGAAGAACGAGATGTAGGGGGATGCCGGTGTCTCGCCGTACTGGTTCGGGAAGTTCAGCGCCATGATCCCGAAGGGGACCGTGACGAGGACCTGTCCGACCACCTTGCGCCACCCGGACAGGCCGAGGCTGCGCTGCTGGCGCACCTTCATGAAGTCGTCGATGAACCCGACGCCGCCCAGACCCACCATCATCCAGATGACCAGCAGACCCGAGATCGTCGGGGGCGTGCCGCCCGTGTACGTGCCGATGAAGTAGCCGACGAGGGCGCCCAGGATGAAGATGATCCCGCCCATCGTGGGCGTGCCGCGCTTGGCGTGGTGACTCGGGTTGGAGACGTCGTCGGGCGTGCGGATGACCTGTCCCCAGCCGAGCTTCTCGAAGAGCCGGATGAACAGCGGGGTGAGGAACAGGGTGAAGGCGAGCGAGATCGTCGCGGCCGAGAGCAGGGATCTCACGAGAACGATTCTCCCAGACGATCGCCCAGATGCCGCAGACCGGCGGAGTTCGACGATTTGACGAGGACCCGGTCGCCGTCGCGCAGCTCGGCGAGCAGGTACGCGTACGCCTCGTCCTGGGTCTCGAAGAAGACGGCCTCGCCGTCCCACGAGCCCTCGCCGATCGCGGCGAGGTAGAGGCGGCGCGCATCGCGGCCGATGACGACGATGCGCTCGAAGCGCAGCCGCACGGCCAGCAGGCCGACGCGGTCGTGCTCCTCGCCGGCGTGCTCGCCGAGTTCGCTCATCGCGCCGAGGACCGCGACCTTGCGCTGGCCCGGCCCGGTGATCTGGGCGAGGGTGCGCAGCGCCGCCGACATCGAGTCCGGACTCGCGTTGTAGGCGTCGTTGATGATCCGGACGCGATCGCTGCCCAGGGGCTGCATGCGCCAGCGCTCGGCGATCTCGACGGTCTCCAGGCGCGCGATCGCGCGGGCCGGAGCGACGCCGAGCGCCTGCGCGATCGTGATCGCGGCCAGGGCGTTCATGATGTGGTGCTCCCCCAGCACGCGCAGGCGCAGCGGAATCCGCTCGCCGTCCGCGACGACGGTGGCGGATGTACCGGATGCCGTGACCTCGACGTCCTCGGCGCGGACCTCGGCCCGCCCCTCGACACCCGACCCGCGGCCGAACCAGCGCACCGCGACTCCCCGCTCCCGCGCCACGTCGGCCATGGCGGCCACGCGCGGGTCGTCCGCGTTGAGCACGGCCACGCCGCCGGGGCGGATCGCCGCCACGAGCTCGGACTTGGCGCGCTGCGTCGCCTCGACGCCGCCGAAGCCGCCCGCGTGCGCCATGCCGACCATGAGCACGGCGCCGACGTCAGGGGTGATGAGTCCGGCGAGCTCGGCGATGCGGCCGGGGCGGGAGGCGCCCAGCTCGGAGACGAGGAATCGTGTGTCGTCGGCGACGCGGAGCATCGTGACCGGCGCGCCGACCTCGTTGTTGTACGACGCGCGCGGGGCGACGGTGGGACCCTCGTCCTGCAGGATGCGGGCCAGGAGGTTCTTGGTCGTCGTCTTGCCGTTGGATCCCGTGATGCCCACGATCTTCAGATCGCCGGCGGCGCGCACGCGCGCGACGACCTCGCGGGCGAGGTCCGCGAGCGCCGCGACCGCGTCGGCGACGACGATCTGCGACACCGGGGCCTCGACGGGGCGCTCGACGATGGCGAGCGCGGCCCCCGCGGCGACGGCGACATCGACGAATCGGTGGCCGTCGGTGACCTCGCCCGGCTTGGCGACGAACACGTCGCCGGGTCCCATCAGCCGCGAGTCGGTGTCGACGGTGCCCGCGACGACGGTCTGCGCCGTGTCGTCGCCGCGTGTGTGCAGCGTCCCCGAGACGGCATGGGCCACCTCGGCGAGCGTCATCCGGATCATGGTGCTGTCTCCTCGTGCGCTCGCGTCACTGGGTGACGGGGAGCAGGGGCGTCTCGGTCTCGGACGGCATGATGCGGTAGTGCTTGAGCACCTGGGTCATCGCCTTCGTGAACACCGAGCGATTGGCCGACGACATGCGCTGCTTCTTCGGCTGGTCGAAGACCGTCAGGACAACATACTCCGGATCCTCGGCCGGGGCGTACCCGATCAGGGACGTGAAGTAGAGGTTCTTCTTGTAGCCGCCCTTGCCGTCGCTGATCTGCGCCGTGCCCGTCTTGCCCGCCATGCGGTAGCCGTCGATCGCGATGTCGTCGGCCAGCGTCCCCTGCGTGAAGACGTTCTCCAGCATGAGGCTGACCTGCTCGGCCGTGTCCTTCTCGATGACGCGCACCGGGTCGGCGACGTCGGGCGTCACGACGGTCCCGTCGGCCAGCGTGCACGACTCGATCAGCTGCGCCGGCATGCGGACCCCGCCGTTGGCGATGGTCTGGTAGACGCTCGCCACCTGCGTCGCCGTCACGGTGAAGGCCTGGCCGAATGTGGTCGTGTAGTAGGTCTGGTTGTCCCAGGCCGATGCGTCTGCCCCGAATCCGGTGTGCGGCTCGCCCGACCAGTTCAGGCCCTGCGGCTGGCCGACGCCGAACTTCTCGAGGTACGCCTGACGCGTCTTCGCGTCGACCATCGTGCCGAACTGCGACATCGCGACGTTCGAGGAGGTGACCAGGCCTCCGGTGAGGGTGAGGTTCTGCGTCGCGTGCTTCTCGGAGTCGTTGATGATCGCGCCGTTGGGGAACACCTTGCGGTCCGGTGTCACGACGGACGAATACGGGGTGAGACCGGCGGCCTCGAGCACGGTCGCCGCGGTGACGGGCTTGAACGTCGATCCCGGCTCGTACGAGTACCGGAGCAGACGCGATGCACGGTCCTCCGGCGCCGAGGCGCCCGGCGCGTTCGGGTCGACGGTGGGGGTCTCGGCCATCGCCCGGATCTTTCCGGTGGCGGTCTCCATGACGATGATCCCGCCCCATTCGGCGTCATAGCGCGCCGTCTCCTCGGCGATGAGCTGCTGCATGTACCACTGCAGATCGCCGTCGATCGTGAGTCGGAGCGTGCCCCCGTCGACGGCGGGCTGCTCGACGGCGGTGCCCGGGATGATGACGTTGTCCGCGCCGCGCTGGTAGCGGATCGAGCCGTTCGTCGCGGCCAGGCACGAGTCCTGCAGCGACTCGAGGCCCTCCAGCGGCGCGCCGTCGCTGCCGACGAAGCCGACGAGGTTGCCCGCCACCGCACCGTCGGGGTAGGCGCGCGACGGGTGCGGCGGGAAGGTCAGGAAGGGCAGCTTCAGATCTGCCAGGGCGCGGTACTCGGCGGTGGAGACGTAGCGCTTGAGGTAGGCGAAGCGCGAGTGGGAGTTCTCGGCGAGGGCGTCCGCGACGATCGCCTGGACCTCATCGGCGGTCCTGCCGGTGATCGCGGCCAGCTCCGGCGCGTAGTCCGAGAACGGGACGATCACCTTGTCGCCGTTGGCGTCGCGGATCGCGACACCCTTCTCGTCGGTCTCGACCATGTTGGTGGCCAGCCACGGATCGATCTGGACGTCGTAGAGCAGGATGCTGGTGGCCAGCAGCCGCCCGTCGGTGTCGACGATCTCGCCGCGCGTGCCGTTGATGATGCTCGTGGTCGCCATGCCCTTGCTGAACGAGGCGGCGATGTGCTCGTTCGCGTTGACGATCTGGATGTCCACGAGACGCACGACGAATGCCGCCAGCACCGCGAGGACCACCGCGAGGGCGACGACGGTCCGGCGGCGAGGGCTGCGGGTGGCTCGTGTCGTCATGGCTCTCTCAGTGTGTGCTCGGCGTGGGCAGGCCGTCGGCGATCGGCGGGGGTGTCGGCAGATTCAGCAGCAGCTTCTCGTCGATGCGCGTGCCGGTCTCGAGGCTCGCCTCGGGGTCGGTCACGAGCGGCACGCCGGCCACGAGCGAGTTGGCGACGGCCGCGCGCGCGAGCGCGTTGATGCTGGACGCGCCCGACATCCCCGCGCCCGTCCCGAACGCGGTGGCATCGCTGAGCCGCAGGTAGTTCGGGCTGCCGCCGGCGACCATCCCGAGGGCCGCGGCGTTCGCGGCGAGATACTGCGGCGAGCTGAGTCCGGCGACCTCGTCCTGCAGGATCTGCTTCTGCCAGGTCAGTTCGCGCTGCTGGGTCGTGAGCTGCTTGACCTCGTAGGAGCCCTGGGTCGCGAGGATCGACAGTCCCATCTGGGCGCCCGCGATCGCAAGCGCGCCCGCGACGGCGACGATGCCGTAGAGCAGCCGGGGGCGACGCGCCGGGCGCGTGTGCTCGACGACGCGGAGCGGCCGGTGGGGCTCACCCGCCGGCGTTGGGTGGGGACGCGACGAGGGTGCCGGCGCGAAGGCGAAGGCTTCGGAGCTCATGCCGCCTCCCGTACGCGTTCGGCGGCGCGCAGGCGCACCGGAGTGGCGCGCGGGTTGCGCGCCTTCTCGTCGTCGGAGGCGAGTTCGGCGCCTCGCACCAGCAGCTTGAATCGCGGGGCGTGCTCGGGAAGCTCGACGGGGAGCCCGGCCGGCGCCGTGGAGGCCACGGCATCCGCGAAGATGCGCTTGACCAGACGGTCCTCGAGCGACTGGTAGGACATGACGACGATGCGTCCGCCGACCGGCAGCAGCGCCAGGGCCGCGGGGATGGCGCGCTCGAGGACGGCGAGCTCCTGATTGACCTCGATGCGCAGCGCCTGGAACACGCGCTTGGCGGGGTGTCCGCGCTGCTCGCGCTGCACGGCCGCGGGGGTCGCCGCGAGAAGGATGTCGACGAGTTGCCCCGAACGGGCGATCGGCGCCGTTCGCCGGGCCTCGAGGATCGCCCGGGCGTAGCGGCCCGAGAGCTTCTCCTCGCCGTAGCGCTCGAAGATGCGACGCAGGTCGCCCTCGCCGTAGGTCGCGACGATGTCGGCGGCGGTCGTGCCGGCGGTCTGGTCCATGCGCATGTCCAGCGGCGCGTCCTGGCTGTACGCGAAGCCGCGATCGGCCTCGTCGAGCTGCAGCGACGAGACGCCGAGATCGAACAGGATGCCGTCGACTCGCGTCCGCCCGGTCGAGGCCACGGCCTCCGCGATGCCGTCGTAGACCGTGTGGACGAGCGTGACGCGGTCGCCGAAGCGGGCGAGCCGCTCCCCCGCGATGCGCAGCGCGTCGGTGTCGCGGTCGAGGCCGATGAGGTGGACGTCCGGGAAGCGCTCCAGGAGCGCCTCGGAGTGGCCGCCCATGCCCTCGGTGGCATCGACGAGCACGGCGTCGTCGCGCTCGAGCGCGGGCGCCAGCAGCTCGACGCAGCGCTCGAGCAGGACCGGGGTGTGGATGTCGCGGAGGCTCATGATGTACGGGGCCGCTCCCCGGCTCTGATCCCCATCCGCCGCGACCTGACACCGGGGAAGTGCGTCAGGGCGTGCGGCTGGGAATCACAACCGAGGATCAGAACAATCCCGGGATCACCTCCTGCTCCATGTCCGAGTAGCTGTCTTCGTTCCCGTCGGCGTAGGCGTTCCATGCCTCCGCGTCCCAGATCTCGGCGTGCGCGCCGACGCCCGTGACGACCAGTTCGCGACCGAGGTTCGCGTAGGTGCGCAGGTGCGGGGGAACCGTGATCCGGTTCTGCCCGTCGGGCTTCTCGTCGCTGGCGCCGGACAGGAACATGCGCTGGAAGTCGCGGGACTGCTTGTTCGTCAGCGGCGCCTCGCGGATCTTCTCGTAGATCCGCTCGAACTCCTTCGTGCTGAACACGTAGAGGCAGCGTTCCTGCCCGCGGGTGATGACGACGCCGTCGCCCAGGTCGGTGCGGAACTTGGCCGGAAGGATGACGCGGCCTTTGTCGTCGAGCTTGGGGGTGTACGTACCCAGCAGCATCGGCCCTCACCCCCTTTCGACCCGGCCGTCTCAAGTGAGCGCCACTTTACTCCACTTTCCTCCACTTCACTATCCCCATCCGCGGAATGACAACAAAAAAAGCACCGACCCGAAGGTCGGTGCTGATGGTGCGGGACGTCTGGGGGGCTCAGCGCCCGCCGTTGCGACGATCCCAGCGGTCGTTCATCCGGTCCATGAAGGACGCGGACGAGGACGACGGTGGCGTGTTCCGCGCGGGGCCTTCGCTCGGCATCCGCACCGTGGCGCCGCGCGCCGGCGTGACGGCCAGGACGACGCCGGCGACCATGATGACGAAGGCGACCACGCCGATCACGAGGAACGGAGAGGAGACGCCGACGATCAGGCCGACGATCCCGATGAGCACCAGGACCGTCCCGTACACGATGTTGCGGTAGCTGAGCGACTGGCCATCGCGGGGCGCCACGACGTCAGCGTCATTGCGCATGAGATGGCGTTCCATCTCATCCAGCAGACGCTGCTCCTGCTCTGACAGTGGCATGCATCCCCCTTGTTGACAGTCCAGTCGTCTCATTGTACGCGGCTGGGTCATCACTAGGCTAGGCCCGTGACCCCTCCCGAAGAGCCCATCGAGGCTGTTTCCCAGCGACTGGAGAGGTTCGCCCAGGATCGCCTCGCGGAGGCCACCGGGATCGGCGGCGAAGCGACCGCGTTCGTACGCTCCGCATCCGACGCGCTGCGCGGCGGGAAGCGGCTGCGAGCCCGTTTCTGCGTGACGGGCTGGCGCGCCGTCACGGACGCCGTCGATGCGATGTCGGGCCGCCCGTCGCGCCCGCTCAGCGGCGAGGTCGTGGCCGCCGCCGCGGCGCTCGAAGTGTTCCAGGCGGCCGCGCTCGTGCACGACGATCTCGTCGACAACTCCGACACGCGCCGGGGCCGGCCGGCCGCGCACCGCCGCCTCGAGGCCGACCACCGCACCGCGGGCTGGAGCGGCGATGCCGAGGCCTTCGGACGCTCCGCCGCGATCCTGCTCGGCGACCTCCTGGTCGCCTGGAGCGACGACCTGCTCGAAGAGGGACTGCGCGAGGCGCCGCACGCCGCGGCCGCGCGCGTCGAGTACGCCCGCATGCGGCGCGACGTGACGGTCGGCCAGTTCCTCGACGTCGCGGAGGAGGCCGCGTTCCGGACGGCGCCCGACGACGAGCACGCCGCGCGGGCGCTGCGGATCGCGTCGCTGAAATCCGCCCGCTACAGCGTGCAGCAGCCGCTCCTCATCGGCGCGGCGCTCGCCGGCGCCGACGCGGCGCAGCACGACGCGCTGTCGCGGTTCGGACACCCTGTCGGACTCGCCTTCCAGCTGCGCGACGACGTGCTCGGCGTGTTCGGCGACAGCGCCGTGACCGGCAAGCCCTCCGGCGACGACCTTCGCGAGGGCAAGCGCACCCTCCTCGTCGCCTACGCGCGCGAGGCACTCGCCGCGGGCGCGCGCCGCGTGTTCGACGAGCTCATCGGCGATCCGTCGCTGGAGGTCGGTCAGATCGCGTCGCTGCAGCAGACGATCGCCGACACGGGGGCGCTCGCCCGCGTCGAGGAGCACATCGCGGCGTTCGCCGACGAGGCCGACCGAGCCCTGCGCGGGGCTCCGCTGGGCAACGCCGCCGTCGGACAGCTGCGCGACCTCGCGCGCGCGGCCACCACCCGCACGGCGTAGGCGCTCAGCCCGACAGGCCAGGCCAGGCCAGATCAGGCCGGGTCAGATCAGGCGAGCGTCTGCGCGATGCGACTCAGGCGAGCGTCTGCGCGATGCGACTCAGGCGAGCGTCTGCGCGATGCGACGCACCTCGCTCTTTCGGCCCTGCCGCAGCGCCTCGATCGGCTCGAAGCCGATCGATTCCTCGGGGGTGAGCAGCCAGTCGATCACGTCGTCGTCGGAGAAGCCGGCATCCTGCAGCACGATGATCGTGCCGCGCAGGGACGACAGGGGCACACCGTCCTTGAAGAACAGCGCGGGAATGCGCGCAGCGCCCTGGCGGCGCGAGGCCACGAGGTGCTTGTCGTCCAGCAATCGGCGCACGCGGCCGAGCGGCTCGCCCGTGAGGGCGACGACGTCGGGGAGTGTGAGCCACTCCGTGGGCAGGAGCGGGGATGATGCGTCGGCCACGTCTCCACTATCGCATCCCGGCACGAGGACGAGAAACCACAGTGGACACTCCATTCACATGCGTCACTCCCATTAGCACCAGTTGACACGAATACTCATCCGTGACACGGTGGCGAAGGCAAAAAAGAGGGGGAAGCTCTTGCGAAGCCATCGTGCAACCCGCACCCAGCGTGCATCCGCGCCGACCACCGGCGTCACCGTGTCCACCGCGATCATCGGATCGATCGCCCTGACCCTGTCGGCCACGCCGGCCCATGCGGCGGAGGCGCCCCGCGATCTCACGCGCTCCACGGGATCCGCGCCCGCCGCGCTGCGGGCGATCGTCGCGTCGACTGCGCCCGCCGACGCCGCGGCCGCGCCCGTCGTCTTCGGCTCGCCGGCGAGCACGAAGACCGTGCCGCTCAGCTACACCGTCACGCGCGGCGACACCGTCAGCGCCATCGCGGCGCGGCACGGGCTGCGCACAGCGGACGTGCTGGCGTGGAACAGCCTGGGCTGGAGCAGCGTCATCTACCCCGGCGATGTGCTGCGCCTGACGGCGAAGGGCACCGCCACTGCGCCGGCGCCCTCCGCGCCGGCCCCGTCGGCGCCGGCGACGTCGAAGCCCGCCACGACGGCCGGGACGCACACGGTCAAGAAGGGCGACTCGCTCTGGGCCATCTCCCAGAAGTACAAGGTCGGGCTCGCCACGCTGCTGAGCGCCAACGCCCTGAAGAACACGTCGATCATCTACCCGGGTCAGAAGATCGTGATCCCCAGTGCGGCCTCCGCCACCCCCGCGCCGAGCACGCCGGCACCGAGTACACCGAAGCCCAGCGCCCCGAAGCCCAGCACGCCGGCGCCCAGCACCCCGGCGCCCAGCGCACCGAAGCCCAGCACTCCTGCGACGGGCACGCACACGGTCGCGAAGGGCGACTCGATGTGGGCCATCGCGCAGAAGCACGGCGTCTCGCTCGCGAGCCTGCTCAACGCGAACGCGCTGAGCAGCTCGTCGATCATCTACCCCGGGCAGAAGATCGTCATCCCCGGCACAGCCTCCACGGGCTCCGGCGGGTCGACGGGCTCGACGGGCTCCGGCGGGTCGACCGGCTCCACGGGGTCGCCGGCGGGGTCGGAGGGCACCGCGCCCAAGACCGCCGTCCTCGACGCCGAGCAGACCGCCAACGCGAAGATCATCATCCAGGTCGGCCGCGACCGCGGCGTGCCCGATCGCGGCATCGCGATCGCGCTGGCGACGGCCATGGTCGAGTCGTGGATCCGCAATCTCGACTGGGGCGACCGCGACTCGCTGGGCCTGTTCCAACAGCGGCCGAGCCAGGGCTGGGGCACGCCCGAGCAGGTGCGCGATCCGTACCGCGCCGCAGCGGTGTTCTACGGCGGCCCGCAGGACCCGAACGGGTACACGACGCGCGGACTGCTCGACATCCCCGGCTGGCAGAGCATGAGCTTCACGGCGGCGGCGCAGGCCGTGCAGATCTCGGCCTACCCCGATCGATACGGGGCGTGGGAGCAGCAGGCGTACGCCTGGCTCGCCCAGCTGGGCTGAGCCGTGATCTCGGTGCCGTGAGGGCCGCCGAGGGCGAGGCGCTCCCGACGTCACGGCGTCGGCTCCGTAGACTCGTTGCGTGAGCACGAGCCAGCAGACGGACCCGCTGATCGGCCGTCTGGTCGACGGCCGGTATCGCGTGCGTGCTCGCATCGCCCGGGGCGGCATGGCCACGGTGTACGTCGCGACCGACCTGCGCCTGGAGCGCCGCGTCGCGCTGAAGGTGATGCACGGGCACCTGTCCGACGACACGGTGTTCCAGAGCCGGTTCATCCAGGAGGCGCGCGCCGCCGCACGGCTGGCCGACCCCCACGTCGTCAACGTCTTCGATCAGGGCCAGGACGGCGACATGGCGTACCTGGTCATGGAGTACCTGCCCGGGATCACGCTGCGCGAGCTCGTGCGCGAGCAGCGCCGCCTCACGATCCCGCAGACCGTCACCATCATGGATGCCGTGCTGTCCGGGCTGGCCGCAGCGCACCGTGCCGGCATCGTGCATCGCGACGTCAAGCCCGAGAACGTGCTCCTCGCCGAGGACGGCCGCATCAAGATCGGCGACTTCGGGCTGGCCCGCGCCACCACCGCCAACACGGCGACGGGGCAGATGCTGCTCGGAACGATCGCCTACCTCGCCCCCGAGCTCGTCACCCGCGGCCAGGCCGATGCTCGCAGCGACATCTACGCACTCGGGATCATGCTCTACGAGATGCTCACGGGCGAGCAGCCGTACAAGGGCGAGCAGCCGATGCAGATCGCGTATCAGCACGCGACGGACTCGGTCCCCCGCCCGAGCGCCCGCAACCCCGGTGTGCCCGAGCCGCTCGACGAGCTCGTGCTGTGGGCGACCGAGCGGGACCCCGACGAGCGTCCCGCCGACGCGCGCGCGATGCTCGACCGGCTGCGCGAGATCGAGCGCGAGCTCGGCGTCTTCCCCCAGGTCGTGCGTCAGATGCCGGTCGGCGGCGGTGTCGTCGGCGACGACGTGCTCGACTCGGACGAGCTCACCAAGGTCATGCCGGGCACCTTCACGGCGCCCGCAGTGACCGAGGAGGTCGACAACGCCACACGCCTGCGCCGACGCACACGCCGCGGCGCGGTCACGGGCGTCTGGATCGTGCTCCTCGTCCTCCTGCTGGCCGGTGCGGCCGGTGGCACGGGCTGGTGGTTCGGCTCGGGGCCCGGGTCGCTCGTGGCGGTGCCGGGCGGACTGCAGGGGATGACGCTCGACGAGGCGACGGCGGAGCTCGCCGCGCACAACCTCCGCACCGAGGAGGACGGCGCGTACAGCCTGCAGATCGAACCGGGTCACGTGATCGACACGCGGCCGGCCGCCGGGGAGCGCCTCGAGAAGAACGCGGTCGTCACTGTCGTGCTGTCGCGCGGCCCGGCATCCGTCGATCTGCCCGTCCTGCAGGACATGACCCTCGATGCGGTCACCGAGGAGCTCACGCGCGCGCACATCACCGTCGCCGAGACGAACTACTACTTCACGAGCTTCGCCGCCGACCGCGTCGTGCGCGTGTACGTGACGCAGGAGGGGATCGACAACTCGATCGAGTGCACCACGGGGTGCACGGTGCTGCAGGGGTCCGATGCCGAGCTGCGCGTCTCGCTCGGCGAGGTGCCCGACGTCGTCGGCGAGACGATCGAGGACGCGACCCGCATCCTCCGGGATGTCGAGCTCGCCGTCGACACCGAGGAGGAGTACAGCAACGGCGTCGCCAAGGGCGACGTCATCCGGATGCTCGATCGCAGCCCGGCCGGCTCGTGGCGCCCCGGCGAGACCGTGACCCTCGTCGTCTCGAAGGGGCCGAGGCCGATCGAGGTGCCGTCCTACAGCGGCCGGACGATCCGCGCGTACGTCGACGCGCTGCGCAACGCCGGCTTCCGGTACGCGGCGCCCGTGCCCGAGGGTGCGACGTGGGACATCCTCTACGTCAAGGGCGCCGACCCCGCGCCGGGCTCGATGCGACTGCCGAACACGGTGATCACGATCACGGACGTCAGCGTCTTCCCCTGATCCCGACCCCCCGCAGCATCCCCCCGCCCCCGCGAGACTGCGCATATGTCACGATTTCGGGGCGAATCACCGACATATGCGCAGTCTCGCGGGGCTGTGGGACGACGAGACCGCGCGAGCACGGCGCCGCGCGGCTCAGGCGCGGAACACCTGCCCGGCCAATGCGCGGCGAATCCGATGCCCGAGCGCGACGCCGCCGTCGCCCAGGTCGGCGGCCGTGACGGCGATGAGGCGATGGCCGGCATCTTCGAACAGCTGCCGCCGCGTGTGGTCCTCGCGCCACTGGCGCAGGTCGGTGCGATGGTGGTCGCCCTGGTACTCGATGAGGAGGCGCGCGTCGGGGTAGCCGAGGTCGGCGTGCCGGAGCCCCGCGGCGGTGTGCACCGGCACCTGGACCGCCGGTTCGGGAAGCCCCTGGGCGATCAGCGCCAATCGCAGCAGGGTCTCGCGGGGCGAGTGCACCGGGGTCCGCACGCGCTCGATCGCCCAAGCCAGCGCCTTCGCGCCGCGCTTTCCCCGATGCCGGGTGAGCGCCGCAACGAGGTCCTCCTTCGTGCAGAGCGGGTCTCGCCGGCCCCCGTCGCGGCGCGGGCCCGTCAGCAGGTAGTCGCCCACGGCCACGAGCCACTCCGCGCTGAGCGTGCGCTTGCGTCCCCGCGGCTCGTCGCCGGTGGGCCGATACCGGCCCGCCCCGCCCGGAACGGCCAGCAGGCACCAGGCATCCGCCGGCGCGACGAGCGGCACCAGCCCCTGAAGCACGCGCCCGATGCCCTCGTCCTCGGTCGCCCAGCCGACCACGTGCGGGCGCCGCAGCGGCACCGCACCGGGGAACGCCAGCACGTGCAGCGGTTCGTCTGCCTCCTCCGCGAACGGGAGCGGCATCCCCCAGGCGCGCGCGGCGGTCAGATGGCTGTACCAGCGGAACTCGCCCAGGAGCGGCAGCGCATGCTCGCACCGGTCCAGGATCGAGTACGCCGCCCCCGCCAGCGCATACAGACCGTGATGGGCGCGGACGAGATCGGACTGCCGCAGGCGGTGTCGGGTCACGCCGAGCGCGCGCGCCTCGTGGAAGCGAAAGGGCCCGAGCCGTAGCGGGTATGGGAGCGGTGAGCGATCCGGCATGCCGCGATGGTGCCAGCATCCCGACGCGGCCCGTCGGATTCGTCCACAGGTCGCCCACGTGCGCCGCGAGACCGCTCATATGTCGGTGTTTCGGGCTGATTCCCCGACATACGCGCAGTCTCGCGAGATCCGGTCGACGCGAGACCGGGATGCCGTGGGCTCAGCGCTTCTCGAGCTCCTCGGCGACGAGGAACGCCAGCTCGAGCGACTGCATGTGGTTCAGGCGCGGGTCGCACAACGACTCGTAGCGCGTGGCGAGGGTGGCCTCGTCGATGCGCTCCGAACCGCCCAGGCACTCCGTCACGTCATCGCCGGTGAGCTCGACGTGGATGCCGCCCGGGAACGTCCCCACGGCGCGGTGGGCCTCGAAGAAGCCGCGCACCTCGTCGACGACGTCGTCGAAGCGCCGGGTCTTGTAGCCGGTGGGTGTCGTGATCCCGTTGCCGTGCATCGGGTCGGTGACCCACAGCGGGGTGGCGCCGGCATCCTTGACCGCTTCGAGCAGCGGGGGCAGCGCGTCGCGGATCTTGCTGGCGCCCATGCGCGTGATGAACGTCAGGCGGCCGGGCTCGCGCTCGGGGTCGAGCTTGTCGATGAGCGCCAGCGCCGTCTCGGGCGAGGTCGTCGGACCCAGCTTGACGCCGATGGGGTTGCGGATCTTCGAGAAGTAGTCGATGTGCGCGCCGTCGAGGTCACGCGTGCGCTCCCCGATCCACAGGAAGTGCGCCGAGGTGTTGTACGGCGTGAGCGTGCGCGAGTCGATGCGCGTCATGGGCCGCTCGTAGTCCATGAGCAGGCCCTCGTGGCCCGTGTAGAACTCGACGCGCTTGAGCTCGTCGAAGTCGGCGCCGGCGGCCTCCATGAACTTGATGGCGCGGTCGATCTCGGTCGCCAGGCGCTCGTACTGCTGATTCGCGGGGTTCTGCGCGAAGCCCTTGTTCCAGGAGTGCACCTCGCGCAGGTCGGCGAAGCCGCCCTGCGTGAACGCGCGGATCAGGTTGATCGTCGACGCGGCCGTGTGGTAGCCCTTCAGCAGGCGCTGCGGGTCGGCGTGGCGCGAGGCCTCGGTGAAGTCGAAGCCGTTGACGATGTCGCCGCGGTAGGCCGGCAGTGTGACGTCGCCGCGCGTCTCGGTGTCGGAGGAGCGCGGCTTGGCGAACTGGCCCGCCATGCGCCCCATCTTCACGACCGGCATCGACGCGCCGTAGGTGAGCACGACGGCCATCTGGAGCACCGTCTTGATCCGGTTGCGGATCTGCTCGGCGGTGGCCCCGGCGAACGTCTCGGCGCAGTCCCCGCCCTGCAGCAGGAAGGCCTTGCCGGCGGCGGCGCGCCCGAGGCGCTCGCGGAGGTTGTCGACCTCGCCGGCGAACACGAGCGGCGGCAGCGACGCGATCTCGGCCGAGACGGCCGCGACGGCGTCGGTGTCCTTCCAGGTCGGCTGCTGCTTGATGGGAAGCGAGCGCCAGTGATCCAGATCGTGCGGGGTGGGCATCCGCTCAGTCTAGTATCGCCGCGAGGAGGCTCCGGCCTCCGTGACGGGGATGCCGGTCAGCCCGCGTCACCGGTCACGCCGGGCGGCGGTCCTTCACCGTGGACGCGTAGACGTCCTCGTACTCCTGCTCCCCCAGCCGCTGCAGGGCGACCATGATCTCGTCGGTCACCGAGCGGAGCACGTACCGGTCCGACTCCATGCCCTGGAAGCGTGAGAAGTCCAGCGGCTCGCCGATGACGACGCCGACCCGGCCGATGCGCGGAATGGTGCGCCCGATGGGCATGATCTCGTCGGTGCCCACCATGACGACCGGGATGACCGGGACGCGGGCCTCCAGCGCCATGCGCGCCAGACCGGTGCGGCCGCGGTAGAGCTTGCCGTCGGGGCTGCGCGTGCCCTCGGGGTAGATCCCCAGGAGGTCGTCGCGGCCCAGCACCTGCAGGCCCGTGTTGAGCGACGCCTCGGACGCCTTGCCCCCCGTGCGGTCGATCGCGATCTGTCCCGTCGCCTTCATGAACATGCGGGTCGCCCAGCCGCTGATCCCTCTGCCCGTGAAGTAGTCGCTCTTGGCGAGGAACGACATGGGCCGGTCGATCATGAGGGGCAGGAAGATGGAGTCGCTGACCGACAGATGATTGCTGGCCAGGATGGCCGGACCGGCGGCCGGGACGTTCGTGCGGCCCACGATCCACGGCCGGAAGAGCGCCTTCACGATCGGTCCGATCACGACGTACTTCATGAACCAGTAGAACATCGGTCAGCCCTTCACCCCCGGCGCCCCGCCAGGTCGGCGACGCCGATGAGCCCGGCGTCGTTGCCGAGCGTTGCGATCGCGAACTCCGCCACGGGGCGGTCTCCGTAGCCGGGCAGCGACGTCTCGTAGGCGAGGCGCACGGGCTCGAGCAGGCGCTCCCCCAACTGCGCGACGCCACCGCCGATGACGAAGAGGTTCGGGTCGAGGACGGCCTGGAACTCTCCGCACGCCTCGCCGAGCGCCGTCGCGACCCGGTTGACGGCTTCGAGAGCGCCCGCATCCCCCTCGTGCACGAGGCGCGACATCACCGCGCCCGGGACGATCCCCTCGGCGTTGCGCGCGGCGACGAGCGTGCCGCCGATCCCGCCTGCCTCGGCGATCTCGGCGATCTCGCGCTGCAGCGCGCGCCCCGACGCGTACTGCTCGAGGCATCCGTTCTGACCGCAGCCGCAGGGTCGTCCCCCGCGGATGAACCGGATGTGCCCGAGCTCCCCGCCGATGCCGTTGCCGCCGACCAGCAGCGTGCCGTCGGTGACGACCGCGCCGCCGACGCCGGTGCCGAGCGTGAGCATGACCATGTTCGTCGAGCCGCGCCCGGCGCCGAAGCGGTACTCGCCCCACCCAGCGGCGTTCGCGTCGTTCTCGAGGGTGACCGGGCGCCCGATGCGGGCTTCGAGGTCGGCGCGCAGCGGCTCGTTGGTCCAGTCGATGTTCGGCGCGTGGATGATGATCGACCGCGATGCGTCGATGAACCCGGCGGCGGCGACGCCGACGGCGTGCACGTCGTGCCGGGAGGCGAGCTCGCCGACCATGTCGGCGACGGCGTCGGCAAGGGCCGCCGTGTCGGCGGGAGTGCTCACCCGGAGCTGCTCGACGATGGTGCCGTCTTCGGCCACGACGCCTCCGGCGATCTTGGTTCCGCCGATGTCGATCCCGACGTTGAGCACGTCTCTCCCCTCCGGCCGCGCCCTGTGCGCGGCATCGGAAGTCTAGTGCGCGGGCGATCTTGCACGCAGATCCGACGGCATGGGACGTTAGACTCGAAACCCAGTGTCAATCCCGACGCCACTCGGTACCGAAGGAGTTGCCGCCCATGAGCGCCGCCCAGTTCGAAGTCCCTGCGATCGTCCCCGCAGACCCGCAGGCGAACATCACCGATCTGCTCGTCGAGCGGGTGAAAGCGACCCCGTCGCTGGCCCTGTTCGCCGTGCCCGAGGGTGAAGGGTGGCGCGATATCACCGCGGCCGAGTTCCAGCGGGAGGTGATCGCCCTGGCCAAGGGCTTCGCCGCCGCCGGCATCGAGCCGGGCGACAAGGTCGGCTTCATCGCACGCACCACCTACGACTGGTCGCTCGTCGACTTCGCGCTGTTCTTCGCCGGCGCCGTCATGGTGCCGATCTACGAGACGAGCTCCGCGTCCCAGGTCAGCTGGATCCTCTCGGACTCCGGCGCCATCGCCGTCATCGCCGAGTCGGCCGATCACGCCGCCCGGATCGCCGAGATCCGCGACGAGGTGCCGCTCGTCCGCGAGGCGTGGACGATGCAGGCCGGCGACCTCGACGCGCTGCGCGCGCAGGGCGCCGACATCTCGGACGACGAGATCGAGCGCCGCCGCTCGCTGGCCGTCGCCGCCGACATCGCGACCCTCATCTATACCTCCGGCTCAACTGGGCGCCCCAAGGGCTGCGTCATCACGCACAGCAACTTCGTCGAGCTCTCGCGCAACTCCGCCAAGGCGCTGCGCGAGGTCGTCGAGACGCCGGGCGCCTCGACCCTGCTGTTCATCACGACGGCGCATGTGTTCGCGCGCTTCATCTCGATCCTCAACGTGCATGCGGGCGTCAAGACCGGCCACCAGCCCGACACGAAGCAGCTGCTGCCGGCGCTGGGCTCGTTCAAGCCGACGTTCCTGCTGGCCGTGCCACGCGTGTTCGAGAAGGTCTACAACTCGGCCGAGCAGAAGGCCGAGGCCGGCGGCAAGGGCAAGATCTTCCGCGCCGCGGCCGCGGCGGCCGTGCAGCACTCGACGCTCCTGCAGGACGGCAAGAAGGTGCCGCTGGGCCTGAAGATCAAGTTCGCGCTGTTCGACAAGCTCGTGTACTCGAAGCTGCGCACCGCGATGGGCGGCCGCGTCGTCTACGCCGTGTCGGGGTCGGCCCCGCTCGGCCCGCGGCTCGGCCACTTCTTCCACAGCCTCGGCGTGACGATCCTCGAGGGCTACGGCCTGACCGAGACGACCGCGCCGGCGACCGTCAACCTCGCCAACAAGTCGAAGATCGGCACGGTCGGCCCTGTGCTGCCCGGCGTCGGCATCCGCCTCGCCGAGGACGGCGAGGTCGAGGTGCGCGGCATCAACGTCTTCAAGGAGTACTGGCGCAACCCCGAGGCGACCGCCGCGTCGTTCGACGGCGACTGGTTCAAGACCGGCGACATCGGCAGCTTCGACGCCGAGGGCTTCCTCACGATCACCGGTCGCAAGAAGGAGATCATCGTCACGGCCGGTGGCAAGAACGTCGCCCCCGCCGCGCTCGAAGACCCCATCCGCGCCAACCCGATCGTCGGACAGGTGGTCGTCGTCGGCGACCAGAAGCCGTTCATCTCGGCGCTGATCACCCTCGATCCCGAGATGCTGCCGACGTGGCTGGCCAACAACGACCTGCCCGGCACTCTGTCGCTGGCCGAGGCCGCCAAGAACGACAAGGTGCGCGCCGAGGTGCAGCGCGCGATCGACATCGCCAACAAGGGCGTCTCGCGCGCCGAGTCGATCCGCAAGTTCACGATCCTCGAGACGGAGTGGACCGAGGAAAGCGGCCACCTCACCCCGAAGATGAGCATCAAGCGCAACGTCATCCTCACGGACTTCGCGAAGGAGATCGAGGAGATCTACGCGGTGCCGGTGACCACGACGAACGTGCCGCTGGGCTGACCGACTGCCGTCACAGGCGAAGGCCCGGGTTCGCCCGGGCCTTCGTCGTGAGAGCGGGCGGCGCGACGCCGCTCCGCGAGCGGCGCGACTGCGCGCTGCGCGCGGGCGTCAGGTCTCGATACACCGCCGCTCCGCGGGCGGCGCGATCCGACACTGCGCGCTACGCGCGGACGTCAGGTCTCGATACACCGCCGCTCCGCGGCGGCGCGACTGCGCGCTGCGCGCGGACGTCAGGTCTCGATACACCGCCGCTCCGCGGCGGCACTCGACCTTGAGCCGAGCCGCATCAACGCCGCTGCGCGGCATTGATCCGGCTCGGCTCAAAGCCAGTCGGACTCGCGGATCTCGCGCATCGCGAGACGGCGCTCCTCGGGGGTGAGGCGCGACAGGTAGAGCATGCCGTCGAGGTGATCGGTCTCGTGCTGCAGCATCTGCGCGAACAGCCCGTCGCCCTCGAGGACGACCTCGTTGCCGTCGAGGTCCGTGCCGATCACCTTGGCGTGCGGATGGCGGACGGCGTCGTGCCAGAGCCCGGGAACCGAGAGGCACCCCTCCCCGATCGCCTCGGCCTCGCCGGAGACCTCGACCAGCTCCGGGTTGAGGACGTAGCCGATCTCACCGTCGACGTTGTAGCTGAACGCGCGCAGCGCGACCCCGATCTGGGGGGCCGCCACCCCGGCGCGCCCGGCGGGAGCGACCGAGTCGAGAAGATCCTGGACGAGAGCGCGGATGCCGTCGTCGACGACCTCGATCCGCGCGCACGCGGTGCGCAGCACGGGGTCGCCGAAGACGCGGATGGGGCGGACAGGCATCGTCAGGCCGCCGGAGAGAGGGCGCGCAGGCCTTCGACCACGGATGCGGCCAGCTCGCGCGCCGCCAGGCGGGTCGCCGGCTGCAGGTCGCGGAACGACACGGCGCTGCCCGCCGCGATGTGCGGGTCGTACGGCATCCGGACGACGGCGCGCACCCGGGTGCGGAAGTGAGCCTCGAGCTCCTCGGCGCGCACGAGCGGCGTGCCGGGGCGCGCCGTGTTCAGAACGACGACGGCGCTGCGGACCTGCTCGGCGAAGCCGTTGGACTCGAGCCACGTCAGCGTCTCGGATGCCAGGCGCGCCTCGTCGACGCTGAGCCCGGCCACGACGATGAGCTGGTCGGCGCGGTCGAGCGTCGCCTCCATCACCGAGTGGACGATGCCCGTGCCCGTGTCGGTCAGCACGATCGAGTAGAAGTGCGCGGCGACGTCGGCGACCTGACGGTAGTCGGCATCGCTGAACGCCTCGGACACGTGCGGGTCGGTGTCCGACGCCAGCACGTCCAGACGCGTCTCGTCGCGCGCGACGATCGAGGAGATGTCGTTGAAACCCCGCACGTCGTCGTGAACGCGGACGAGGTCGCGGATGGTCTTGCCGCTGGTGCGGCCGATGCGCTCGGCGAGCGTGCCGCGGTCGGGGTTGGCGTCGACGGCGATGACACGATCGTCGCGGGCGTCGGCGAGGGCCATACCCAGCAGCGTCGTCACGGTCGTCTTGCCGACGCCGCCCTTGCGCGAGAGCACCGGCACGAACTTCGCGCCGCCGGCCAACGGCGCGGAGATGCGGCGGTCGAGGGCCTTGCGCGCGCGGGCGCGCTTGCTGTCGCCGAGGTTGATGCGGTGCGCCGAGAGCGTGTAGAGGAGGTGCTGCCACCCCCCCTCCGGCTCTGACCGCACCACGTGGGCCGGGTCGAGCAGACGATCGGCGGTGAGCAGGTCGCTGGTCTCGCGGTCGGCTTCGAAGTCGCCGAGGCGGCGCGACTGCAGCGTGACCTCCGAGGTGCGCGGGCGCAGCCGCTCCACGGCGTGCGCGTCCTCGGCGGGCGGGAACGCCTCGGCCGGCTCGGGCACGACATCGACGATGTCCTCGGCATGTGACCCCGGCGCACCGGCATCCGCCGATGGCTCGTCGTCGACCAGGTCGTCGTCGCCGTCGGCGAGCACGGGCAGCGCGACATCCACCCGGGCGGTGGCTCCGTCGACGATGCCGATGCCGGTGGTGTCGATGCTTCCGGCGCTGCCGAGCACTCCGTTCTCGTGCTCTTCCGGCGTTGCGTCGTTGCGGTCAGGCGTCACTGAGTTCTCTCCCCGTAGGTCGTGGGCGCGGTGCGCCCGACGCTCCAGGTTACTCGGCGGGCCGGATGACGAGCAAAAGGTCCCCGGCCTCGACCTGCGACGTCCCGGCGATCGCGAGCCTTTCGACGACCCCGTCGACGGAGGCGGTGATGGCCGCTTCCATCTTCATGGCCTCGATCGAGGCGACCGGCTGCCCCGCGGTGACGACGTCGCCGGCCTCGGCCTTCAGGGTCACGACCCCCGAGAACGGCGCGGCGATCTGGCCGGGCTTGGTGGTGTCGGCCCGCTCGGCCTGGGTCGTGGTGACGTTGATGCTCCGGTCGCGCACGGCGACGGGGCGCAGCTGGCCGTTGAGCGTTGCCATGACGGTGCGCATGCCCTTGTCGTCCGCGGTTCCGATCGCCTCGAGTCCGACGTAGAGCTGCACGCCGCGTTCGATCTCGACGACGTGCTCCGATCCCGGGACCAGTCCGTACAGGTAGTCGGCGGTGTCGAGCACGCTGAGGTCGCCGTACGTCTCGCGGACCTCGCGGAACGCCTTCGTGGGTGCCGGGAACAGCAGCCGGTTCAGCGTCGCCCGCCGCGTCTGCGAGTCGGCATCCAGATCGGCGGACTGCTCATCCGTCAGCTCGCCCACGGCGAGCTTGACCTCGCGGCCGGCCAGCACCTTCGTGCGGAACGGCTCGGGCCAGCCCCCCGGCAGATCGCCGAGCTCCCCCGCCATGAAGCTGACGACCGAGTCCGGCACGTCGTACTTGCCCGGGTTGGCCTCGAAGTCGGCCGGGTCCGCCTTGACGGCCGCCAGGTGCAGCGCCAGGTCGCCGACGACCTTGGAGGACGGGGTCACCTTCGGCACGCGGCCCAGGATCGCGTTGGCGGCGGCGTACATGTCCTCGATGAGCTCGAAGTCCTCGGCCAGCCCGAGCGCGATCGCCTGCTGGCGCAGGTTCGACAGCTGTCCGCCCGGGATCTCGTGGTGGTAGACACGCCCGGTGGGGCCCGGCAGACCCGACTCGAACGGACGGTAGAGGTGGCGCACCGCCTCCCAGTACGGCTCGAGGTCGCTCACGGCACCCAGATCGAGCTGCGTGTCGCGGTCGGTGTTCGCGAGGGCGGCGACCAGCGCGGACAGCGACGGCTGGCTCGTCGTCCCCGACATGGGCGCAGCGGCCGCGTCCACGGCATCCGCCCCCGCCGCACTCGCGGCCAGCAGGGTCGCCAGCTGCCCGCCGGCGGTGTCGTGCGTGTGCACGTGCACGGGCAGGTCGAAGCGCTCGCGCAGCGCCGTCACGAGTCGCGCAGCCGCCGCGGGACGCAGCAGGCCCGCCATGTCCTTGATCGCCAGCACGTGGGCCCCGGCGTCGACGATCTGCTCGGCCAGCCGCAGGTAGTAGTCGAGGGTGTAGAGGTCCTCGCCCGGAGAGAGCAGGTTGCCCGTGTAGCAGACCGCGACCTCGGCGACCGCGGTGTTCGTGCCGAGCACCGCGTCGATCGCCGGACGCATCTGGCTGACGTCGTTGAGCGCGTCGAAGATCCGGAAGATGTCGACACCGGATGCCGCGGCCTCCCGCACGAAGGCATCCGTGACGGCCGTCGGGTACGGCGTGTAGCCGACCGTGTTGCGCCCGCGCAGCAGCATCTGGATCGCCACGTTCGGCAGGGCGCGGCGCAGCGCGTCGAGGCGCTCCCACGGGTCCTCGCCGAGGAAGCGCAGCGCGACGTCGTAGGTCGCTCCGCCCCACGCCTCCACCGAGAGCAGCTGGGGCGTCAGCCGCGCGACGTAGGGCGCGACGGTGGCCAGATCGCGCGTGCGCACGCGCGTCGCCAGCAGCGACTGGTGCGCGTCGCGGAACGTCGTCTCGGTGACGGCGAGAGCGGACTGCGCGCGCAGCGCCTGCGCGAACCCGGCGGGGCCGAGCTCGAGCAGCCGCTGACGCGACCCGGCCGGCGCCTCAGCCGACAGGTCCGCCGCCGGCAGCTTCGAGGCGGGGTCGACCGTGAGCGGATTCTCGCCGTTCGGGCGGTTGACGGTGACGTCGGCGAGCCACGAGACGATCTTCGATCCGCGGTCCTTCGACTCGCGGCCCTGCACGAGCTCGGGGCGCTCGTCGATGAACGCCGTGCTGAGGTCGCCGGCGACGAACGCGGGATCGTCGAGAACGCGCTGCAGGAACGAGATGTTGGTGGACACGCCGCGGATGCGGAACTCGGCCAGCGCGCGCCGCGAGCGCAGCACGGCGGCGCCGAAGTCGCGACCGCGGCAGGTGAGCTTGGACAGCATCGAGTCGAAGTGCGGGCTGATCTGGGAGCCGGCGGCGGTCGTGCCGCCGTCGAGACGGATGCCGGCGCCTCCCGGCGAGCGGTACGTGGTGATCTTGCCCATGTCGGGACGGAAGCCCTGCGTCGGGTCCTCCGTCGTGATGCGGCACTGCAGCGCCGCGCCCCGCAACTGGATGTCCTCCTGGCGCAGGCCCAGCTCGTCGAGGGTCTCCCCCGCGGCGATGCGCATCTGCGACTGGACGAGGTCGACGTCGGTGACCTCCTCGGTCACGGTGTGCTCGACCTGGATGCGCGGGTTCATCTCGATGAAGACGAACTCGCCGGTACGCGGTCCCGCGGTCTCGAGCAGGAACTCGACGGTGCCCGCGTTCTGGTAGCCGATCGACTCCGCGAACGCGATGGCGTGCCGGTGCAGCGCCGAGCGGACCTCATCGGACAGGTTCGGGGCCGGGGCGATCTCGACGACCTTCTGGTGGCGTCGCTGCACGGAGCAGTCGCGCTCGAACAGGTGCACGGTGTTGCCAGCGGTGTCGGCGAGGATCTGGACCTCGATGTGGCGCGGGCGCTGCACGGCCTGCTCGAGGAACACGCGGGCGTCACCGAACGCGCTGCCGGCCTCGCGCATGGCCTCGGCCAGGGCGGGGGCCAGCTGCTCCTTGGTCTCGACGCGCCGCATGCCGCGGCCGCCGCCGCCGGCGACGGCCTTGACGAAGATCGGGAAGCCGATGCCGTCGGCCTGCGCGACGAGCGCGTCGACGTCGTCGGAGGCTTCGGTGGACTGCAGCACGGGGACGCCCGCGGCGACCGCGTGCTCCTTCGCCGTGACCTTGTTGCCGGCCATCTCGAGCACGCGCGCGGCCGGGCCGATGAAGGCGATGCCGTGTTCGGCGGCCTTCGCGGCGAGGTCGGGGTTCTCCGAGAGGAAGCCGTAGCCGGGGTAGATCGCGTCCGCACCGCTCTCGGTCGCGACGCGGATGATCTCGTCCACGTCGAGGTAGGCGCGGACCGGATGGCCCTTCTCCCCGATCCGGTACGCCTCGTCGGCCTTCAGCCGGTGCAGGGAGTAGCGGTCCTCGTACGGGAAGACGGCGACGGTGCGCGCGCCCAACTCGAATGCGGCGCGGAAGGCGCGGATCGCGATCTCACCACGGTTTGCCACCAGGATCTTGCGGAACATGCTCACCTCTAAGGATGCCGGGGGCGCCACGTCATCGGATCGCCGCGGTTCAGGCTGAGTACCCTCACAGCCTAGGGGACGGTAACGTAGAGCCTCGTGCACGTACTCTCCGTCAGCTCCCTCAAGGGTGGCGTCGGCAAGACGACCGTGACCCTGGGTCTCGCCTCCGCCGCGTTCGCCCGTGGGGTGCGGACACTTGTCGTCGACCTCGACCCTCAGTCCGACGTGTCGACGGGCATGGACATCCAGGTCGCCGGCCGCCTCAACGTGGCCGATGTCCTCGCCAACCCGAAGGAGAAGGTGGTCCGTCAGGCCATCACCTCCAGCGGCTGGGCGAAGGTGCACCCGGGCACGATCGACGTGATGATCGGCAGCCCGTCCGCGATCAACTTCGACGGACCGCACCCGAGCGTGCGCGACGTGTGGAAGCTCGAGGAGGCGCTCGCCACGATCGAGGCCGACTACGACCTCGTGCTCGTGGACTGCGCTCCGTCCCTCAACGCGCTCACCCGCACGGCGTGGGCCGCCTCGGATCGCGTCATCGTCGTCACCGAGCCGGGCCTGTTCTCGGTGGCCGCCGCCGACCGCGCGTTGCGCGCGATCGAGGAGATCCGCCGCGGACTCTCCCCCCGGCTGCAGCCGCTGGGCATCGTCGTCAACCGCGTGCGGCCGCAGTCGATCGAGCATCAGTTCCGCATCAAGGAGCTGCGCGACATGTTCGGCCCCCTCGTGCTGTCGCCGCAGCTGCCCGAGCGCACGTCGCTGCAGCAGGCGCAGGGCGCCGCCAAGCCGCTCCACATCTGGCCCGGCGACTCGGCCCAGGAGCTCGCGGCCGACTTCGACTCACTGCTGGACCGCGTCATGCGGACCGGCCGCATCCCCGCCGCCGGCGCCGTCTCGTAGCCCGCGCGTAATCGACCGCCGGTGATCGAGTGCCGGTGACCGATCCCCGGTGATCGACCGCCGGTGATCGAGTGCCGCGGTCTTGCCGCGGTGTACCGAGATCAGGCGGTGCGCTTGGCGCGGCGCGCGGCGAGCTCGTCGACCGGGTCCGGCGCCTGAGGGTCGAACTCGACGAGCGTCGACTCGACCTCGCGCAGCACCTTGCCGACGGCGATGCCGAACACGCCCTGCCCGCGGCTGATGAGGTCGATGACCTCGTCGTTCGAGGTGCACAGGTAGACGGAGGCGCCGTCGCTCATGAGCGTCGTGCCCGCGAGGTCGCGGATGCCGGCGGCGCGGAGCTGATCGACCGCGACACGGATCTGCTGCAGGGAGATGCCCGTGTCGAGCAGCCCCTTGACGAGCTTGAGCACCAGGATGTCGCGGAAGCCGTACAGGCGCTGCGATCCCGAGCCCGACGCGCCGCGCACCGTGGGCTGGACCAGCTCGGTCCGCGCCCAGTAGTCGAGCTGGCGGTAGGTGATGCCGGCGGCACGGGCGGCCTGCGCCCCGCGGTAGCCGACTTCGTTGTCCATCTGCGGCAATCCGTCTGTGAACAGCAGGTCGGTGGCGAACTTCGGCTCGCCGCCGAGCGCATCATGCGCGGTCATTTCGCCTCCTGCTGTTGTTGTTCGGGTTCTTCCACGCTAGATGAGGGAGCCGCACGCGGCAACGACATCCGCTCTCAGCGCGTCGGCGTGTCGCAACCGGGTCAGGGTGAGAGCCGGTCCAGCGCCGCCTGCACGAACGCCGTCCGCAGCTCATCGATGCGCCGGACGAGCTCGGGCGCCAGTTCGTTCGCCCGGCCGCGGGCACCGGCATCCGCCCGCCGCAGGAGCGGCGCCAGAGCGCTCTCCACGAGCGCGACCTCGCGTTCGGCGGCCTGTCGCACCCCGCGCACGTGCCGGGGCTGGATGCCGTGGGCCTCGAGCGCCACGAGCGCACGCAGCAGCCCGAGCGCACGCTCGTCGTACGTCTCGGCGGCACCGATGAGGCCCGCCGTGACGGCGTCGTTGAGCAGTGCCGCCTTCGCGCCGGCCGACGTGAGCAGCTCGTCGCGGCGGTAGCGGCGGGCCGTCTGCACGATGGAGGCGGGGACGGCGGCCGCCGCCGCCTCGGGCCCGTGCTCGTCGAGGTACTCGCGGATGCGCGCCAGCGGGATGCCGTACTCACGCTGCATCGTCAGCGCGCTGCGCAGCCGCTCCACGTCGACGGGCGAGAACTTGCGATAGCCCGACTCCGTGCGCACGGGCGCGACGATGCCCTGGACTTCGAGGAAGCGCAGCTTGCTCGCGCTCAGTGCGGGGAACTCGGGGGTGAGGCGTGCGAGGACCTGGCCGATGCTGAGGTAGCCGGCGGCCGTCGACCGTCCACGCGAGGAGGCGGCCGGGGTCACCCGACCGTCACCTGCCCCCGATCGACGGGCGAGAGGAAGAAGTTCAGCCGGAACTTGCCGATGCGCACCTCGGCGCCGTCGGTGAGGGCGGCGCGGTCCACGCGCTCGCCGTTGACGTAGGTGCCGTTGAGGGAGCGCTGGTCGACCATCTCGAAGACGGTGCCGGTGCGCGTGACCTCGGCGTGACGCCGCGACACGGTCACGTCGTCGAAGAAGATGTCCGCTTCGGGATGACGGCCGACGGTGGTCACGTCGGTGTCGAGCAGGTAGCGGGCGCCGGCGGTGGGACCGGAGCGCACGAGCAGCAGCGCGGAGCGCGACGGCAGCGCCGCGATCGCCTCGAGCTCGGCCTCGTTCAGATCGCTGCCGAACGGGATGAAGGACAGATCCGAGTCGTGACCGAAGGTCTGCGTCGTGTCGTTCGGGTGCGGGCGCGACGACGCGTCGGCATCGCGCCGGATCTCGTCGTCAGATCGCTTCTCGTCCACAGTGTCCTCCCTGACCTCCACACTAACGGATGGGCCGTTGCACGGAAGCGGCGATTAGGCACCGTCGCCGGTGCATGGTCACGTTGCGCTGTGTTTCCGCATGTGTCGTCGGGGGCGACACGCGGAGCGTCATCCGCCTAGCCTGTCGAACACCGAACCGGATGACAAGGAGCACTCTCGTGTCGACATCGCAGAACCGCCTGAAGACCGCCCCGGCGCGTCAGGTCGCGATCTGCATGTGCGCGCGCGGCGGCGCCTGCTCCTCGTTCGCACCCGGTCACGCGGTGCACCTCATCCAGGCGCGCCTGGTCTCGGCGACTCCGACCGAATGGGTGGATGCCGTGGTGTCCGCCGTCGACGCGTCGGAGGGCACGCTCGTGCTGCACACGGTCGCCGACGGCACGCGCATCGAGGTCTGGAACGGAGCGGGCGCGGCGGACGCCGCCGTCGTCGGCGAGCCGGTCGCCCTGCACCCGCGCTATCACGTGCTGTCCGTCGGCGGACGCCAGTACAACGCGCTCGCACGGGGCTGAGCGGGTCTCGATACACCCGCCTCCGGCGGGCACTCGACCACCGGGGGTCACACCCGCCTCCGGCGGGCACTCGACCACCAGGGTCACACCCGCCTCCGGCGGGCACTCGACCACCAGGGTCACACCCGCCTCCGGCGGGCACTCGACCACCGGGGGTCACACCCGCCTCCGGCGGGCACTCGGGGTCGGTGGTCAGGCCATCATCGCCGAGCGCATGGTCATACAGGCGTCCATGCACGCCTTGCACGCGTCGGCGCACATCTTGCAGACGGGGCTCATGTCCGCGTGCGGCATGCACATGTCCATACACGCCTGGCACATCGCGATACACGCGTCGAGCATCGCGGTCATCGCCGCCGGGGTCATCCCCTGCATGCGCATCATGGCGCGCATCATCGTGTTGCACATGTCCGCGCAGTTCATGCAGGCCGGCGCGCAGTCCATCATCTGCCCGTCCATCATCTGGGCCGAGCACACGACGCACGCCTGCTCGCATGCGGCGCACGCGTCCATGCAGGCCTGCATCATGGCCATGTCCATCGTGGGCATGCCCTCCATCGACATCATGTCGGCGGTCATGGCGTCTCTCATCATGGCGTCCATCCCGCACCTCGCTTCCACTCAGTGAGTCGGATCAGACGGGCAGGAGCGCCCGCCTGATCGCCATGGTAGGCGGACGGCCGCGCGGGCGACAGGCCCGGCTATGGTCGAGTGTGTGACGACTTCGTTTCGTGGCCGGCGCGGCGCGGCGCGCGCCCTGCCTGCTCTGCTGCTCGGCGCGCTCCTGGTGCTGTTCGGCGCCGCAGCGCCCGCCGCGGCGCACGACGAGCTCATCGGCGCCGATCCCGCGGCGGATGCCGTGGTCGCCGAGCTGCCGGCATCCCTCACCCTCACCTTCAGCGGCGTCCTCCTCGACGATGCCGGCACGACGGTGGTCGAAGTGCTCGACGCGTCGTGCCGGTCGCTCACCGACGGCGCGCCGGTGCTCGACGGCACGCGCCTCACGCAGCCGCTGGCCGGCACCGCGACCGGGACGGTCACCGTCGTGTGGCGCGTGGTCTCCAGCGACACCCACCCGATCTCGGGTACGTACGGCTTCACCGTCGGCGATGCCGCCGACGCGGCGACGTGCGATCCGTCGGACGGCGACGCGGACGGCGGCGACGACGGGTTCGACGCGACGGCGCTGATCGTCATCGGCGTGATCGTCGCCGTCGGCATCGCGATCGTCATCGTGTTGGCGACACGGAACCGGGGTCCGCGCGAGGACTAGGCTTGTCCCATGCCTCATTACGACGTCGTCATCCTCGGTGCCGGCCCCGGCGGCTATGTCGCGGCTGTGCGTTCTGCCCAATTGGGACTCTCGGTCGCCATCATCGAAGAGAAGTACTGGGGCGGTGTGTGCCTCAACGTCGGCTGCATCCCCTCCAAGGCTCTTCTGAAGAACGCCGACCTCGCGCACACCTTCACGCACAAGGCCGATCTGTTCGGCATCCGCGGTGATGTGCAGTTCGATTTCGGCGTCGCTTTCGATCGCAGCCGCAAGGTCGCGGACACCCACGTCAAGGGCATCCACTTCCTGATGAAGAAGAACAAGGTCACCGAGTACGAGGGGCGCGGGTCGTTCACCGGCCCGAAGGCCATCGAGGTGACCAAGGCCGACGGCTCGAAGGAGTCCGTCACGTTCGACAACGTCATCATCGCGACCGGGTCGACCGTGCGCCTGCTGCCGGGAGTGCAGCTCAGCGAGAACGTCGTCACCTTCGAGGAGCAGATCCTCACGCGCGACCTGCCGGAGTCCATCGTCATCGTCGGCGCCGGCGCGATCGGCATGGAGTTCGCCTTCGTCCTGACCAACTACGGCGTCAAGGTGACGATCATCGAGTTCCTCGACCGCGCCCTCCCGAACGAGGACGTCGAGGTGTCGAAGGAGATCCAGCGCCAGTACAAGAAGTACGGCGTCGAGATCCTCACCTCGACCAAGGTCGAGTCGGTCGTCGACGCGGGCGACAAGGTCACCGTGTCGTACTCGGCCAACGCCGACGGCGCGAAGGGGCAGATCGAGGCCGACAAGGTGCTCATGTCCATCGGCTTCGCCCCGCGCGTGGAGGGCTTCGGCCTCGAGAACACCGGCGTGAAGCTCACCGAGCGCGGTGCGATCGACATCGACGACCACATGCGCACGAACGTCGAGGGCATCTACGCGATCGGCGACGTCACCGCGAAGCTGCAGCTGGCGCACGTCGCCGAGGCGCAGGCGGTCGTCGCCGCCGAGACGATCGGCAAGGCCGAGACCCAGACGCTGGGCGACTACCGCTTCATGCCGCGGGCGACGTTCTGCTCGCCGCAGGTCGCCTCGTTCGGACTCACCGAGCAGCAGGCGCGCGACGCCGGCTACGACGTCAAGGTCGCGAAGTTCCCGTTCTCGGCCAACGGCAAGGCGAACGGCCTGGGCGAGCCGATCGGCTTCGTCAAGCTCGTCGCCGACGCCGAGCATTTCGAACTGCTCGGCGGCCACCTCATCGGCCCCGACGTGTCGGAGCTTCTGCCCGAACTCACGCTCGCGCAGAAGTGGGACCTCACCGCGCTCGAGGCTGCGCGCAACGTCCACACGCACCCGACGCTCTCCGAGGCGCTGCAGGAGGCGTTCCACGGCCTGACCGGCCACATGATCAACCTCTGACCCCGCGCCCGCCCCCGTGCCCCGCACCCTTCCCGCGAGACTGCGCCTGTGCACCGAGACTGCAGTCGACGGCCGCAGTCTCGGTGCGCATCTGCACTCTCACGGGATCGGGAGCGTGCGGGGGCGCGGCTGAGGTAGCCTGGCTCGCACGACTGACGCCGCCCCAACCGAAGCCGGGGGCGGCGTCAGTGTCTGCGTGCGACGCCGTGGGCTACGCGACGACCGGGCTACGCGACGACGCCGGCTACGCAACGCCCCGGGACTACGCGACGACGCCGGCTACGCAACGCCCCGGGACTACGCGACGACGCCGGCTACGCAACGCCCCGGGACTACGCAACGCCCCGGGCTACGCAACGCCCCGGGCTACGCAACGCCCCGGACTACGCGACGCCGAGCGCGCGGGCGAGCTTCGATCCGGATGCCGCGACGCGGCCTCCGGCGGCGATGACGAGCGCGTCGGCGGCGGCGAACAGCGCGGCGCGCGCCTCGGCCGACGTCGGCCCGGCGGGGCCGAGCTCGAGCTCCCACTCACGCCAGGACGTCTCGACCACGGCGCCCCCCGCGTCGCGGTGGCGCAGGTCGGTCGCGGTGACGCGGTCGTCGACGAACTCGGCGACGACTCCCCCGAGCGCGTCGCGCAGCGCGTACGCCGTGCGGGCGTTGCGGATCCGCGCGATGACTGCGAACGGCGGGGCCGCGATCGGCGCGAGCGCGGCGAGGATCGTGTCGGGGACGACCGGCTCGTCCTCGTCGGCCGCGTCGCCGAGCGGCCAGCGCGTCTCGAGCTTGCCCTCGGGCGTCGAGCGCTTGACGTGCCAGCCCTCGTCGGGCCCGCCGGTCCGCCGGCGCAGCGCCGTGAGCGCACGCGCGAGCGCCGAGTCCGCCGTGTCGAGGTAGCGCGCGTCCAGGGATCGCGGCTCGGGCGCGTCGACCTCGACGATCCCCGGCAGCGCCGACCAGTCCGGCAGCGCCGTGGTCTCGTCGACGTCGTACTTGCGCTCGATCTCGAGTGAGTGTGCCGGTGAGCTCACTCGTCGCGGCCGTCGGGGTCCGGATCGATGTCGTCCGACGACGCGACGAAGCGGAACTCCGCCTCGGTCGGGCCATCGCCCTCGCCGGTGTTCTCGAGGCCGCCCTCGCGGGCGTAGACGAGCTGGGTCTCGCTGTAGGGCAGGATGAGCCGGTCCGAGCTCGCATCCTCGAGCGGGATGATCTGCCCGTCCAGCGGGCCTCCGTGCAGTCGCGCAATGGTCATGTCGACCTCCTGGCTCCAGACTAGTGCGGTCAGTGCGTCGGGAACCCGAGGCTGATCTGACTCTCGCTGGGATCGGGCCAGCGCGTCGTGACGACCTTGCGGCGGGTGTAGAAGTCGAACGCCTCGGGACCGTACATGTGCGTGTCGCCGAACAGCGAGTCCTTCCAGCCCCCGAACGAGAACGATCCGACCGGGACCGGGATCGGCACGTTGACGCCCACCATCCCGACCTCAATGTCGTACTCGAACTGCCGCGCCGTCTTGCCGTCGCGCGTGAACACGGCGGTGCCATTGGCGTATCGGCTCGCGTTGATCAGCGCGACGGCCGCGTCGTAGTCGGGCACGCGGACCACCGAGAGCACGGGGCCGAAGATCTCCTCGTCGTAGACGCGCATGCCGGGGGTGACGGCATCCACCAGCGAGGGCCCGATGAAGAAGCCGTCCCCGTCGACGGACAGCTCGCGACCGTCCACCACGAGGCGCCCTCCGTCGGCGGCGGCGCCGTCGACGAACCCGCGCACCCGGTCGAGGGCGTCGCGCGTGATGAGCGGGCCCATCTCGGTCGCGGCGTCGGCGCCGTCCCCGACGCGCAGCCCGCCGAGGCGTTCGGCGATCTTCGCGACGAGCTCGTCGGCGATGCCACCGACGGCCACCACGACCGAGATCGCCATGCACCGCTCCCCCGCCGAGCCGTACCCGGCCGACACGGCGGCGTCCGCCGCGCCGTCGAGATCGGCGTCGGGCATGACGACCATGTGGTTCTTCGCTCCGCCGAGGGCCTGCACGCGCTTGCCGTGCGCGGCCGCCCCGGCGTAGATGTGCCGGGCGACGGGCGTGGAGCCCACGAACGACACGGCGCGGATGATCGGGTCCTTCAGAATGGCGTCGACGGCCTCCTTGTCACCGTGGACGATGTTCAGGATGCCGGCGGGAAGACCCGCTTCGGCGAACGCATCGGCGATCCACACCGCCGCCGAAGGGTCCCGCTCGCTCGGCTTGAGGATGACGGCGTTGCCCGCGGCGATCGCGGTGGTGACCATCCACAGGGGCACCATGGCCGGGAAGTTGAACGGCGTGATGCACGCGACGACGCCGATCGGCTGCCGCACCTGATGAACGTCGACGCCGCCGGCGATCTGCTCGGAGTAGGCGCCTTTGAGATGGTGCATGAGGCTCGTGCAGAACTCGACGTTCTCGAGTCCTCGCGCCACTTCGCCGAGCGCGTCGGCGACGGTCTTGCCGTGCTCGGCGGTGATGATGCGCGCCAGCTCGTCGGCGCGCGCGGAGATGATCTCGCGCAGCCGGAACATGAGCGCCTGGCGGCGCCCGAGCGGGGTGTCCCGCCACGCGCGCTGCGCGTCGCGGGCGATGCGGGCCGCCTCGTGGACGAGCTCGGCCGACGCGAGGGCGACCTCACCGGTCCGTCGTCCCGTGGCCGGGTTGAAGACCGGTGCCGTGCGGCCTTCGGCGTGCACGCGCGCGCCGCCGATGACATGCGGGATGCCGGTGATCTCAGTGGTGTCGACGGTGGTGGTGCTCATGGGGATCTCCTCTCAGTCCGACCCTGCCGCCGGCTCGTAGCCGCGCAGGGTTCCGTCGGGGGTGGCGAATCGGGTGACGAGCGTGCAGTCCATGCCACCGAGACCTTCAGCGACGAGCTCGTCCAGCTGGGAGAGGGCGAGCTCGGCGGCGGCGAGGGGCACGCCGGCGTCGCGGCCGGCCTGCACCGCGAGAGCGCAGTCCTTGCGCGCGAGGTCGACCGAGAAGGTCGCGGCGAAGCCGCGGTTCGCGGCGGCGGTCTCGACGACGCCGGGCACCGGGTACCAGGTGCGCAGCGCCCATGACGATCCGGACGAGACGCTCGCGACGTCCCAGAACACGCGGTGGTCCAGGCCGAGCCGCTCGGCCAGCTGCGATGCCTCGGCCATGCCCATGACGTTGACGAACAGCATCATGTTGTTGACGAGCTTGGCCGCGATGCCGGTGGTCGGCCCGCCGCAGGCGATGACGGCGCCGGCCATCGGCGCGACAAGGGTGCGCGCGCGCTCGACGTCGTCAGGACTGCCGCCGAGCATGAAGGTCAGGGTGTGCGCCTCGGCGCCGGCTGTGCCGCCGGAGATCGGTGCGTCGACGAACGCGAGGCCGCGGGCCGCTGCCTCCTCGTGGCACCAGCGCGAGGTCTCGACGTCGACGGTCGAGGTGTCGAGCAGGAGGGCACCGGCATCCACCCGATCGAAGATCTCGGCGTAGACGGTGCGCACGTGCTCAGGCCGCGGCAGCGAGGTGACGCAGGCGTCGGCACCGTCGAGGGCGGCCGCGATCGTCGGGACAATGTCGACACCCCGCTCGGCGGCGGCCGCGGCGGCTCTCGGGTCGATGTCGACGCCGCGCACGGCATGGCCGGCGGAGACGAGGTTCGCGGTCATCGGCGCGCCCATGTGGCCGAGTCCGATCCAGGCAATCGTGGACATGGGGTTCTCCCTTGCGACGTCCCTGTCGCGATCGCGGGGTGTGCGACCGTCACTGCCAGGATAGATCCATGCGACCGTTCCTGCTCCTGGCCACCCGTGCGGAGGACGTTCCCGCCGACGAGGAGTACGCACTGTTCCTGCGATACGCCGGTCTCGACGAGCGCGATCTGATCCGGGTGCGGCTCGAGTCGGAGCCCATGCCCGATGTCGACCTCGATGCGCTGTCGGGCATCTTCGTGGGCGGCGGGCCGTTCAACGCGTCCGATCCGGTAGAGAAGAAGTCATCCGTGCAGCGGCGGGTCGAGGCGGAGTTCGCGGCGCTGCTCGACGAGGTCGTCGCGCGCGACTTCCCGTTCCTCGGCGCGTGCTACGGCGTCGGCACCGTCGGCGCGCACCAGGGCGCCGTGATCGACGGGACGTACCGCGAGCCGATCAGCGTCGTCGAGGTGACCCGCACCGCCGAGGGTGCCGCCGACCCGCTGCTGGCGGGGCTGCCCGACACGTTCGCGGCGTTCGTCGGGCACAAGGAGGCGATCACGGTGCTGCCGTCGTCCGCGACGCTGCTGGCGATGTCGCCGGCGTGCCCCGTGCAGATGTTCCGCGTCGGGCAGAACGTGTACGCGACGCAGTTCCACCCCGAGCTCGACGTCGACGGGATCACGACGCGCATCCACGCCTACGCGGACTACGGATACTTCGCCGCCGACGAGCTCGAACTCACCCTCGGCGCGGTGCGACGGATGCCGGTGACCCACACCGGCACGATCCTGCGCGCGTTCGTCGAGCGCTACGCCCGCTAGCTGGAGCCCCGGGTCGGGCGTTCGACAGGGACGTTTGACAGTCGCTTGCGCACAGTTTGCGCGCCCACGACTGTGCCCAACCGACTGCCGAACCCCGGACGTGACGCTCAGCAGTCACTCGCGCACAGTGTGCGCGCCCACGACTGTGCCCGGCCGACTGCCGAACCCCGGACGTGACGCTCAGCAGGCGCTTGCGCACAGTGTGCGCACCGACAACTGTGCCCAGCCGACTGCTGAACGTCCCGGCCCCGAACCCTGGACCCGAACCCCCGACCCGAAACTCAACCGTCACTTGCGCACGGTGTGCGCGCCCACGACCGTGCCCAGCCGACTGCTGAACGTGCCGGACCCGAACCCCCAGGACCCGAAACCCCGGACCCGAAACTCAACGGTCACTCGCGCACAGTGTGCGCGACCACGACTGTGCCCAGCCGACTGCCGAACCCCCGAACGTGACGCTCAGCAGGCGCTTGCGCACAGTGTGCGCACCGACGACTGTGCCCGAGCGACTGCTCAACCCGGGGTGCCGACGCCCGGGAGCGTCCTGGCCCCGACTCCCGGCTCCCCGACACCCAGCTCCCCGACGCCCGGCTCCCCGACGCTCGGATCCGCCGCCGCCTGAAGCCCCGACTCCTGAGCCGGGCCCAGGCGCCAGGCGCCCGGCGCCGGGGTCAGAACGCCGGAGGCGTGTGCCAGATCCGGTCAATGTAGTCGCGCATCGACCGGTCGGACGAGAAGAACCCCGTGCGGGCGACGTTGAGGATCGCGGAGCGCGTCCAGGCCTCCTGGTCGGCGTACGCGGCATCCACTCGCTGCTGGGCAGCCAGATACGACGAGTAGTCGGCGAGGACCATGAACCGGTCGTCGTAGAGCAGGTTCGAGACGATCGGCTCGAACACCGAGCGGTCGCCGCCCGAGAACACGCCCGACGCGATGAGGTCGATCGCGCGGCGCAGGTTCTCGTCGCCCTGGTAGAACTCGGCGGGGTGGTATCCGCGCGCCCAGAGGTCCTCGACCTCGGGCTCGCTCTGGCCGAACAGGAAGAAATGGTCATCGCCGACGAGCTGGCGGATCTCGACGTTGGCGCCGTCGTCGGTGCCGATCGTGAGGGCGCCGTTGAGGGCGAACTTCATGTTGCCGGTGCCCGAGGCCTCCTTGCCGGCGAGCGAGATCTGCTCGGACAGGTCGGCGGCGGGAATGAGCCGCTCGGCGAGGGTCACGTTGTAGTTCGGCGGGAACAGCACCTTCAGGCGGCCCTCGACGCGCGGGTCGGCGTTGACGACCGAGCCCACGGCGTTGATGAGGTGGATGATCCGCTTGGCCATGACGTACCCCGGAGCGGCCTTCGCGCCGAAGATGACGGTGCGCGGGGTGACGTCGGCGGCGGCCACGCGGCCCGAGACGATCTGCTCGTACTGCGTGACGATGTGCAGCAGCTTGAGCATCTGTCGCTTGTACTCGTGCAGGCGCTTGACCATGACGTCGAGCATGTGGCCGTCGCTGACGTCGAACCCGTCGCGCTCGTGCAGCACCCCGGACAGGACGCGTTTGTTGGCGGCCTTGACGTCGCGGAAGGCCTCGCGGAACCGCGGGTCCTCGGCGTGCGCCTCGAGCTCGCGCAGACGTCCGAGATCGGTGAGCCAGCCGGAGCCGATCGCGTCGGTGATCAGCTGCGACAGACGGGGGTTGGCGAGGCGCACGAAGCGACGCGGCGTGACCCCGTTGGTGACGTTCGTGAACTTGCCGGGGAAGAACTCGTCGAACGCGGGCAGCACCTTCTCGCGCAGCAGCTGCGAGTGGAGCTCGGCGACGCCGTTGACCTTGGAGCCGGCGACCGTGGCGAGGTAGGCCATGCGCACGCTGCGCTCGGGGAACTCGGCGATGATCGACATGTCGCGAATGCGCATCTCGTCGTCGCCGAAGCGCTCGCGCACCTCTGCGAGGAACTCGTCGTTGATGCGGTAGATGATCTCGAGGTGGCGCGGGAGCAGACGCCCCAGCAGCTCGACCGACCACACCTCGAGCGCCTCGGGCAGCAGCGTGTGGCAGGTGTAGGCGAAGCACTGCCGGGTGATCTGCCAGGCGACGTCCCAGTCGAGCTTCTTCTCGTCGACGAGCACGCGCATGAGCTCGGGGACGCCGATCACGGGATGCGTGTCGTTGAGCTGGAAGATGACCCGCTCCGGCAGCGCGGTCAGGTCGAAGTCGTCGGCGAGCAGATAGTCGAGGAAGTCGTGGATGGAGGCCGCGACGAAGAAGTACTGCTGCTGCAGGCGCAGCTCCTTGCCCTGCGGCGTGGAGTCCTCGGGGTAGAGCACCTTGGAGATGTTCTCGGCGAAGGTCTGCGCGCGGACGGCTTCTTCGTAGTCGCCGGCGTTGAAGACGCGCAGGTCGAACGAGCTCGTCGCCGTGGCGCTCCACAGGCGGAGGGTGTTGACGCGGCCGTTCTGGTACCCGGGGACCATGTAGTTGTACGGGACGGCCAGCACATTCCACGACGGCACCCAGCGGCTGCGCGTGACACCCTCGTCGTCGTAGGTCTCGGTGTGACCGCCGAACGAGATCGTCTGCGCGGCCTCGGGGTGCGGGAACTCCCACGGCGAGCCCATCGTCAGCCATGAGTCGGGCTGCTCGACCTGCTGACCGTCGACGAAGGTCTGCCGGAAGATGCCGTACTCGTACCGGATGCCGTAGCCGACGTTGGGCACGCCCATCGTGGCGAGCGAGTCGATGAAGCACGCGGCGAGCCGGCCGAGCCCGCCGTTGCCGAGACCCGGTTCGACCTCGAGCTGGCGCAGGTCGTCGATGTCGATGCCGCAGGCGGCCATGGCCTCGGTCGCGATGTCGGTGAGGCCCGAGGCGAGCAGGTTGTTGTCGAGCTGGCGACCGAGGAGGTACTCGGCGGACAGGTAGCAGACGCCCTTGGCCTGCACCTCGCGCTGACGGCGCACGTCTTCGAGCCAGCGCGCCATGAGGTAATCACGGACGGTCATCGCGAACGCGAAGTACCGGTCGTTGGCGCTCGAGGCCGACAGGGGCACGCCGCGCTCGTAGTTCAAGTTGCGCAGGAACTGGCGCACGAATCCGTCGACGGTGCTGGCGGGGCCGACGACCGGGGCCAACGCGAGCGGGTGGGTGGCGCTGAGCGGCTGAGCGGCCGGGACGGCGGAGGTGTTGTCTTCTGCGGGCACCCTACGAAGGTACACACATCCCTCCGGCGCTGTGACCGTTCCCAGCCCGAAGATGCGGAGAGTTCACACGCCCGTGACGTGGACGTAGCGTGCGACGTCCGCCGCGCCGCCGCCGTCGGGCAGCCGCAGTCCCAGTTCGACGAGGACGATCCGGCCCGTCAGATGCGGGGCGGCGGGCATTCCCGCCTTGACCGCTCCGAAAGTGACCGTGACGGATGCCGGAAGCACGACGTCGTCGGAGGTCTCCCCCGTGTCGGGGTGGAGCCCGCTGGGCAGGTCGGCGGCGACGACGCGCGGCCGTCCCTCGCGGACAGCAGGGAGGAGGGCCGTGACGACGCGGCGGGCGAGGCCGCGCAGTGCCGGGTCGGCGGCGGTGCCGATCCCGAGGATGCCGTCGATGACGACGTCGTATGAACGCGGGTCGACGTCGGCGCCGTCGATCGGTGTGGCGCCGGTGGCCCGGGCCGCGGCGAGGGCCTCGGGGTGAGCGCGCGATCCGGTGAGGACGATGTCGATGTCGGCGATGTCGGCGAGAGCGGAGGCGGCGTACAGCGCGTCGGCGCCGTTGTCTCCGCTGCCGGCGAGCACGAGGACGCGGCCCCGTCGGTCGACGTCGGCGAGCTCGCCGCGCACGAGGTGACCGAGCGCGGCGGCGGCACGTGCCATGAGCGGCTCCCCCGCCGTCAGCAGCGGCGCCTCGGCGGCGCGCACCTGCGCGGCGGTATACGTGGGGACGCGGACGAGTTCGGTCACGGACGCGCCCGCTCTCCGCTGCGCCCGTCCGCGCCACGCTCTGCCGCGCCGACGGCGCCACGGGCGTCCGTGTCGCCGGAAGCGCCGTCCTCCGCCCGGGCGGCACGCTCCTCCACGCCGGCAGCACGCTCCTCCGCCCCGGCGGCACGCTCCTCCGCACCCGCGGCACGCTCCTCCGCCTCGGCCGCCCGTGCGGCGCGCAGCTCGTCGGTCGCGACGCGGACGGCGTCTTCGGCGCGGCGGACGCGACGCTGCGCGAAGGTGTCGGCGCCGTGGCGTGCGCGCACGCGGTCGTGCTCCTCGTCGACGCCCGTCACGATGTAGGACGAAGCGATGAGGATGACCTGCGCGGACAGGTTGAACCACAGCAGCAGCGCGATGAGCGACGCGAACGAGGCGAGCAGCGGGTTGGACGAGGCGCCGCCGATGAACAGGCCGGACAGCTGCTGCAGGACGATGAGGCCGACGGCACCGAGCAGGGCGCCGCTCCAGAGCGCACGGCCGCGGGCGCGCACGCCCGAGAGCACGCGGAACAGGACGGCGATCACGACGGCATCCAGCAGGAAGGTGACGAGGATGACGATGCCGCGGCTGCCGATCGTCATGAGCGGGTGGTCGTCGGGCAGCCCGAACCACTCGCTGACGAGACCGATGCCGGCGGTGCCCAGGATGGTGGCGGCGGCCGAGGCGCCGAGGGCGACCCCGATGCCGATCGCGAGGGCGAGGTTGCGCAGCAGGACCCAATAGAAGGCGAGGTCGTCGGTGACCTTGTCGGCGATCATGCGAATGGCCGTGCGCAGCGTGCCGATCGCGCCGATGGCGGCGCCGACGAGACCGACGAGCGAGAGGGCGCCGGCGATGGACAGGCCGGCGGGCAGGGCGATGTTCGACGGGTCGACGAAGGAGGTGAGCCCGGGCACGGCGTTGTCGACGGCGTCGAGCAGCGCCTGCATGGCGTCCGGGTTGCCCGAGAGCCAGAGCCCGGCGATCGAGAAACCGAGGAGCACGCCGGCGAAGACGCTGAACAGTGTGCGGTAGGTGACGCTGTCGGCGAGGACGGGGCCACGGTGCTCGCTGTAGCGCAGGAACGCGCGGACGATCTTGAGTCGGAGCGCCCAGGCGATCGTGCGGGCGATGATCGGCTTGACGTCCATCGCGCCAGACTAGCCAACGGGGCGAGCTGCCTTCAGGGGGTTGACACCGTGTCGTACCGACCACAGGAGTCACAGAATTCTCACTGTTCACAACAGTGACACGGCGCCATAGGATAGCGGCAGGGGAAGGGGTTCACGTGAAGGGACTCGCCGAAACCCTCGTGCGCTCTGGGGTAGTGCGCGCGGAGGTTATGTGGGATGCCGTCGCCGAATACGGCGACGGAGCCGATCTGCGCCGTCGACTCGTCGAAGCGCAGCTCGCGACCGAGACGCAAGTGGCAGAGGGCGTCGCCGCCCAGACGGGCTACCCGTTCATCGACCTGACGTCGCTCAATCTTTCGGCCGAGACCGTCGGCGCCGTGCCGGCGACGCTGTGCCGGCGCTACCAGCTCATCCCGATCGAGCGCGGCCGTCGCAGCCTGACGGTCGGCATGGTCGACCCGACCGACCTCATCGCGATCGACGACATCACCACGGCGACCGAGCTCAACATCCGCCCGGCAGTCGTCGCGGCCGACGCGCTCGCGGCGGCGTTCGCGCGCTTCCTCCGTTCGGACGAGGAGCTCAGCGATCTGTCCGAGCAGATCGGCGAGAGCGCCGCGGCCGACAGCGGGCCGGGTGCGACCGAGTCGATCGAGGACGCGCAGGACGATGCGCCGATCGTGCGTTTCGTGAACCTGCTCATCTCGCAGGCGATCAGCGACCGTGCGAGCGACATCCACATCGAGCCCGGCGAGAAGCAGCTGACGGTGCGGTACCGCATCGACGGCGTGCTGCACGAGATGCAGCGGGCCGATCGGGCGATCCAGGACGGCGTGATCTCGCGCCTCAAGATCATGGCGTCGGTCGACATCGCGGAGCGACGCAAACCGCAGGACGGGCGCCTGTCCGTGCACCACGACGGGCGGCAGATCGATCTGCGTCTGGCGACGCTGCCGACGGTGTGGGGCGAGAAGATCGTCATGCGCATCCTGGACAGCTCGGCGCAGTCGCTGACGATGCAGGACCTGCGGTTCTCGATGATCAACGAGAAGCGGTTCCGCGAATCGATCACGCGCCCCCACGGCATGGTGCTCGTGACAGGTCCGACCGGGTCGGGCAAGTCGACGACCCTGTACACGGCGCTCAACACCGTCGCCAACCCGCGCATCAACGTGATCACCGTCGAGGACCCGGTCGAGTACCGGATGGCCGGGATCAACCAGGTGCAGGTGAACCAGCGCGCCGGGATGACCTTCCAGGCGGCGCTGCGGTCGATCCTGCGGTCGGACCCCGATGTCGTCCTGGTCGGCGAGATCCGCGACCAGGAGACGGCGACGATCTCGATCGAGGCCGCGCTGACCGGTCACCTCGTGCTGTCGACGCTGCACACCAACGATGCGCCGAGCGCGCTGACGCGTCTCGTCGAGATCGGCTGCGAGCCGTTCCTCGTCGGGACGGCGCTGTCGGCGATCGTGGCGCAGCGGCTGGCGCGACGCCTTTGCATGAAGTGTCGCGAGGCGTACACCGAGGCGCGCGAAGTGCTCGACTCGGTGCGATTCCCGTACAACCCGGCCGATCCCCCGGTGCTCTACAAGGCCGTGGGCTGCCAGGCATGCTCGGGGACCGGCTACCGCGGGCGCGTCGCGCTCCACGAGGTGATGGTGGTCAGCGAGCAACTGGAGCAGATGGTCGTCGCACACGCGACGGGCACCGACATGCGAGCGATCGCGCTGAAGGAGGGCATGGTCTCGCTCCGCGAGGACGGCTTCAGCAAGGTGCAGCAGGGCATCACGACCATCGAAGAGGTCCTGCGCGTCTCCGTCTGACGCCCGCCGGATCCCTCCGGTGATCGAGTGCCGGCGCGCAGCGCCGGTGTATCGAGATCACAACCCCGCGCTGCCCCCCTCCGGTGATCGAGTGCCGGCGCGCAGCGCCGGTGTATCGAGATCACAACCCCGCGCTGCCCCCCTCCGGTGATCGAGTGCCGGCGCGCAGCGCCGGTGTATCGAGATCACAGGCGCAGAGCACGCAGCCCCCGGCATCCATCACAGATACGGGCGCGTGATCAGCTCCAGGTAGTGTCCCGAGGGGTCGAGCAGGTAGACGCCGCGGCCACCGTGCTCGGTGTTGATCTCCCCCGGCCGCGAACGCTGCGGGTCGGCCCAGTGCACCCGGTCCTGCGCGGTGATCTTCGCGTAGGCGCGGTCGAAGTGCGCGTCGTCGACCAGGTAGGCGTAGTGCTGCGGCGGGAACTCGATCGGCGGTGAGGCGAACTGCAACAGGACGCCGTCCGCGATCTGGATGTTGGCGAACGGCCCCCATGACGGGGCTTCGTCCGCCTCGAGCAGATCGCGGTAGAACGCGGCCATCTCGGCCGGATCGTTCGCGGCGATGATCGTGTGGTTGAAACGTGCGGTCAATGTCTTCTCCTTGGTGTGTCTGGTGAGGTCGAGGTCACGCAGACGCACGGAGGAGCGCGGATCAGCCGCCGACCAGGTTGCCGATCCGGGAGCGGCCGACGGGGGCCAGGCTGGTCATCATCCGGACGATTCTACCGAATGGATGCCGACCGAGCGGACGGGAAGCCCCGAGATGGAGCGGGGCGCGCGGCCTCCCCTGCCACGCGCCCCGCAGTCTGTGACCGGCTACGAACTCCCCAGCTCGCCGTAGATCGAGAAGATCGGCATGTACAGCGAGACGACCATGCCACCGATGAGGATGCCGATTCCGACGATGAGGATCGGCTCGATCGACGCGGTCAGCTGCTCGGTGGCCGTCTCGACCTCACCCTCGTAGAAGTCCGCGATGCTCGCGAGCATCTCGGGCAGCGTGCCCGATTCCTCGCCCACCGATGCCATCTGCGCGACCATCGGCGGGAAGACCTCGGCCTTGGCCAGCGGGGTCGAGAACGACTTGCCCTGCGTGACCGATTCCTGCACGGCGCGGACGGCGGACTCGACCTTGAAGTTGTTCGACGCCTCACCGACGATCGACAGCGCCTGGACGAGGGGAACGCCCGCCTTGAGCATCATGGACAGCCCGCGACTGAAGCGCGCGACGGCGATCTTGGTGGCGAGTGGGCCGAAGACGGGGAGCTTGAGCTTCCAGGGGTCGACGACGCGGCGCACCTTCTCGGTGTGCTTGTTCTTCTGCCACCAGAAGAAGAAGGCGACGAAGACCAGGATCAGCACCGGCAGGATCCAGATCATGTTGTTCGACAGGTTCACGAGGATCTGCGTCGGCAGCGGCAGCTCCGACCCCAGGTTCGTGAACATGCCGGCGAAGACGGGCACGATGAAGGTCACCATGCCGATGACGCCGAGGATCGCGATCACGAGGACGATGAGCGGATAGGTCGTCGCCGACTTGATCTTGTTCTGCAGCTCGGCTTCGTTCTTGTAGGTCGCTGCAACGCTCGTGAGCGCCTGGCCGAGAAAGCCGCCGGACTCCCCCACTCGCACCATGCTGACCATCAGCGGCGGGAAGACGCGCTCGTGCACGGCCATCGCCTGCGAGAGCGCCTGCCCCTGCTCGACGGCCGCATGCACCTGCAGGAGCGCCGCCTGGAGCTTCTTGTCCTCGGCCTGCTCGGTGAGGATCGCGAGCGTGCGCATGAGCGGCAGTCCGGCGTTGATGAGACCCGCCATCTGCTTCGCGAACACGGCGAGGGTGTCGGCCTTGACGTTCTTCTCGAAGCCCGGGATCGTGATCTCGCGGTTCAGCCCGGTCTTCGAGGTCAGCGCGACCTCGAGCGGGGTGAGGCCCTGGGCGCGCAGCTTCGAGGCGACCGCGTTCTCGCTCGCCGCCTCGATCGTGCCCTTGACGACCGCGCCGCCCCGAGCATCGATGGCCCGGTACGTGTACTCCTCGATCAGCGACATGAGCTCCCCCGCACCATCAGTTGCCCCATCCGAGGCTCTGTCGTTCGGATGCGTGCATCGTCCACGCATCGGCATCGAGATCGAGAGGGCGCACGCGGGTGTCGTCGAAGGTCTTCGGGTCGACAGCCATCTCCTTGGCCAGGGCCATCGAGATCTCCCCCGTGCCGACGAGGCGCTTGAGGTCCTGGTCGAGCGTGTGCATGCCGAGACCGCCGCCGGCCTGCAGCATGGAGTAGATCTGGCTGACCTCCCCCTCGCGGATGAGGTTCGCGATGGCGGGGGTGTTGACGAGCACCTCGGTGGCGATGACGCGACCGTTGCTCTGCGCCTTCGGCAGCAGCGTCTGGGTGATGATGCCCTGCAGGGTGTCGCCCAGCTGGGTGCGCACCTGGTTCTGCTGGTCGGGCGGGAAGGCGTCGACGATGCGGTTGATCGACTTCGCCGCGCTCTGAGTGTGCAGGGTCGACAGGACGAGGTGGCCGGTCTCGGCCGCCGTCAGCGCGGTCGAGATCGACTCGGGGTCACAGAGCTCACCGATGAGGATGATGTCCGGGTCCTGGCGCAGCACGCGGCGCAGAGCTTCGGAAAACGACGCGGTGTCGCTGCCGATCTCGCGCTGATGGATCAGCGCGACCTTGCTGGTGTGCTGGAACTCGACCGGGTCTTCGACCGTCACGATGTGCGCCGGCTTGGTCTGGTTGACGATGTCGAGCATCGCACTGAGCGTCGTCGACTTTCCTGAACCCGTGGGACCGGTGACCAGGACGAGGCCGCGCGGCTTCATCACGAGGTCGCGGGCGATCATCGGCACACCGAGCTCGTTCAGTGGCTTGGTCTTGTCCGGGATGAATCGCAGCGCGACCGCGACCTCTCCGAGCTGACGGAAGACGTTGACACGGAACCGCGAGACGTTCGGCACCGTGATCGACAGGTCGACCTCGCCGCGCTGACGGAACTCGCCGATCTGCTCATTGCTGAGCATGCCGCCGAGCGCCGAGTCGAGCCAGTTCGTGCTCGTCGCGTCGAGGTAGCCGGGGATCGACGCAAGGCTGCCGTCGACACGCATGAGCGGCGGATGGTTCGCCGTGAGGTGCACGTCCGAGGCGCGCGAGCGTCCGGCCTCGGCGAGCAGGCCCACGAGCGGCGTGACATCGGTGGCGGTCATCTCAGTCCTCCGTCCGGATGAAGGTGAGCAGGGTCACCGTGAGCTTGCTGTTGGAAGCACTGAGCGAGACGTCGATCGGGAGCAGGAGCCGCGGGCCGACGCGCAGGTCATCGACGAACGCCATCGCTGTGACCGCGTCGGGCACCGGAACTTCGATCGTGACGGCGATCTGACGCTGCCCGCTCGGCGGGTCGGATGCCGGTGCCGCAGCGGATCCGGATCCCTCGTCGCCCGTAGTCGCCGACGCCTCGCTCACCCCGGTTCCCCGAGGAGTGAACGGCTCGGGGTCCGATGCCGTGACTCTATCGAGGATCAGCTCGTGCGTCTCGGCCGCATCGATGATGATCTTGAACACATCGTCGAGCTGTGAGAAGCCGGCGATCTCCGTCCGCATCCCCGCGATGTGCGCATCGATCTGCTCAATACGTTCCTCGGCCGCCGAGAGCTGATCGATCTGCGCCTGGTACATGGCGTTGGTCTGCGCGACCGTTCGCGTGCTGGCGTCGGTGGCCTGCGACTGCGACCACATCGGCAGCGCGATCAGTGCCACGCCCGCGATCAGCACGGCGACGACGACGACGATTCCGATGACGTTGATGAACTGCTTGTTGAGCCCGTTCATTCGCCGGCCCCCTCTGCGAACGTGCCGGTGTAGACCGACTGATCGACGACGATGCGGATGAGGTAGCGATAGCCCTCGCCCTCGGTCTCCAACTGCCACCCGTCGGTCACGACAGACATCACTCCCGGGATCTCACGAAGCGCACGCACGTAGGGGACGATCTCAGCGGTCGATGCACTGTGCAACGTCAATGTCCCGGTCACACCGACCTCCAGGGTCGGGTCCTCGCCCGCGGGCAAAGAAGCAGGCGCAAGTGCGAAGCCGGCGAGGATCACGTCCTCCGGCAACGCCTGCTCCGCCGTCGTGGTGAGCGTCGACCACGTGAGGTCTGTCCCCATCGCCTGGGACCGGTACGCCTGCAGCTCGGATTCGAGCGTGAGCTTCTCTCGGACGGGGGCGAGCGCGGCGACCTGCATCAGCAGGTCGTTCGTGCGCGCGTTCTCTGCGGCGAGTCGCTGGTCGGCTGCGGTCTGCAGCACGAACGCGCCGCTGGCGACGATCGCCACGACGAGCAGCGCCGCCGCGATCCCCCACCCCCAGCGGGTCAGGAGACTGGCGCGCGCGCGGCGCTCGATCTCCGATCGGGGCGTGAGATTCACCCGCGGTAGACCGCCCAGCGGCAGCGCCGGACTGTTCCCGAACGACATCAGCGCGCCTCCCCGAGTGCGAGGCCCACGGTGGTGAGCAGATCCAGGTCTTCCGCGCCGGGCGGGATGTCCGCCTTCGCCTTGGCGACGGCGGTCGCCCCCACGAGCTCCACGCGCATCGGCAGGCTGGCCGACAGGGCCTGGGTCACGCCGTCGACGGCGGCACCTGCGCCGCTGACGAGCACGCGAGTGATCGGACGCTCCCCCGAACGATCGGCGTAGAAGCGCAGGGTGCTCCCGAGCCGCAGAACGAGGTCGTTGATCGCCTCGGCGGTCATCTCGAGCGGGCGCGGCGCCAGCGCGCGGGCGGCCGCTCGGCGTCGCATCGGCAGTTCGCCGTTCGCCGTCGCCGGCACGGTCTCGAGGACCTCCTCGTCAGCGCTCTCGGATTCCGCCTGCGATGCGACCGCCTCACGGGCACGCACGGCATCGGTCAGGATGTCAACCGGAATGATGCGCACGAAGCGCGGAACACCGTCGTCGAGGACGACGACGTAACTCGTGTGATCGCCCAGGTGCAGGGCAGCGACCGTCTCCCCTGGCAGCGCGACCCGGTGCAGCGCGCGGGCGAGGCCGAACGGCGCGAGGTCGACGACATCCACCTTGAGCTTGGCCTTCGACACGGTCGCGACGAGGTCCTCGACCGTCTCCGCGACGGCGGCCACGAGCAGTCCGGTGACCTGATCGCCCTCCTGCGCGACCGGGTAGAAGTCGAGCACGGCCTGGTCGGCGGGCACCGGCAGCAGGTCCTGCACCTGGAACGGCAGGGCCTGCGCGAGTAGTTCGGGACGCATCGCCTGCGTCGTGTAGTCACGTACCAGAATGCGGCGGCTGCCGATCCCGAGCACGACGTTCTTGCTCTTGATGCCCGCGCGCGACCACAGCTGGCGCAGCGCGAGCACGACGGCATCCCGGTCGAAGACTTCGGAGTCCTTCGCGGCGCCCGCCGGCAGCGGAACGGCGCCGAAGGCCACGACCGTGGGAGTGCGGCCGGTCGTCACCTCGGCGGCGCGCACGCCCTCCTCGGTGATCTCCAGGCCGACGATCGTCTTCGCCATTACCCTGCTCCTTCTTCTCGGCCCGCCGTCATCCGGCGAGCAGCCCCAGATACCACTGCGCGAGCGACTCGCCCGCGAGAATTCCGACCCACGCGCCGGCGATCATCCACGGTCCGAACGGGATGGCGCTCTTCCGGCCCGCGCGCCGCAGCACGAGCAGCGCGACGCCGAAGACGCCACCGAACACGAACGCCGCGAACGCCCCCACGACGAGCGCTCCCCAGCCGACCCAGCCCAGTGCGATGCCCAGCACCCCGGCGAGCTTCACGTCCCCGCCGCCCATGCCGCCGGGGCGGATGAGGCGAAGCAGGAAGTAGAAGGCGAACAGCGCCGCGCCGCCGATCGCCGCGCGCAGCAGCCCCTCCCAGGGGGCGCCGAGCACGCACGCGAGCGAGAACAGCAGGCCGAGCACGACGTAGCTCGGCAGCACGATCGGATTCGGCAGTCGCCGTGTGTCCAGATCGATCAGCGTCAGCGCGATGCTGATCGCGGCCAGGTATAGGAATGCGACGAGAGTCGGCCAGAACTCGGCCTGCGGGCTGACCGCGGCGATCCCGAACGCGTCGATGAGCCACCACACGATCGCGACGAAGGTGAGGCCGGTCGCGAGCTCGACGAGCGGGTAGCGGCCGGAGATGCCGGCGCCGCACGCCGCGCACTTGGCTCGGAGCACGAGCCACGACACCACCGGCACGTTCTGCCACGGCTTGACCGGTGCGTCGCACGCCGGGCACTGACTCGCGCGCGTGAGCGGAACGCCGGCCGGCACGCGGTAGATCACGACGTTCAGGAACGAGCCGATCACGAGGCCGAAGAGGCCCGCGAAGGTCAGAGCGTACCCGAACCAGGGCGACGTCACGGCGAGCCGCCCTCGCTCGCACGCAAGTCACGCTGCGTCACGAGGTGTCCGAGGAACTCGTTGCCCGTGGGCAGTCCACCACTGCTACCCGACGTCCCATCGGGTTCGGGCTGGTTGGGCAGCCCCATGAGCTCGCCGTTGATCGTGAGTGTGCTGCCCGAAGCGAAGCCTCGCGCGTACAGGGACCCCCGTATGGAGCCGCCCGCGTTGGACGAGACGACGCACGGCGAGTAGATCGTTGAGCGCACGCCGCTCAGGTTCGCGCCGTTCACCGTGAAGTTGCTCCCGGAACCGACCGGGCATGTCGGCTTCTCGTCGGCGACGAGGTCCTCAGTGATGAACCAGACGCTGGGATCGGCACCCGCTGCGGCGGTCATCGTCAGACCGGTCAGGTTGTACTGCTTCGCCAGGAAGACGACGTTGGTCCTCAACGCCGGGCTCGGGTTCCCGCCCGCATTCGACGTCAACGAGTCGCATGCCCGCCCATCGACGATGACTGGATTCGTCCGAGTCGCCAGGTCAGTCCAGCCGCGGTTTCCACCGCCCACCCACGTGCCGCCCACGTTCCATCCGGTGTGCTGATTGAAGTAAGCGCAGGTATCTGTAGCGCTGTCAGCGGAGTTGCGAAGCGTCAGGACGTCGTAGCCGGGCCAGTCGAGCGAATCGAACTTGTAGTCGAACCAGCCCGGCATTTCTGGGACGGGGACCGACGGCACCGTCACGTTGAGAACGCCGCCCTTGGCTTGACCGCCAGCACCGAAGCTCACAGTCCTGCCGACGGGCACGCGCACGCTCCCCTCGACGATCCGGTCGTTGACCGCGACATCGCCGTCGGCGATGACGTTCGCGTGGACCAGGCCCCCGTTCCACTTGAGGTTGAGCGGGCCTCCCGTCCTCAGCGATGCGAGCTCCTTGCTAGGGTCACCGACGCTGGCGACGATGGTCGACAGACCGCTGCCGGCGGCAGTCACGCTGCCCGCGACCGTTGTCGTGCCCCCATCGAAGCCGACAGTCCCGCCGACCCAGAGGTCGCCGCCGATGTGGCAGGAATCGGTGGAGGTGATGTTGCCCTTGACGAGAACGTTGCCGGGAACGGTGAGTCGGCAGTGGAAGTTTCCGTTGGGCACGACGATCTGGGGAGTGACGTCACCCGTGCCGAAGAGATTCACCTGCCCCATCTCGGCGGCCTCGTACAGCACGAGTCCCGTCGGCGTCATGGACGGATCCCCGACCGGAGCCAACTCACGCTCGAACTGGTACACCGCCTCGGAGACGGTGCTGCCGCCGTCCTTCGAGGTGCCGACCGATCGGAACGTGACCTGACCGACGACGGGAACGTCGCACGCGCGCGTGACGGAGTACTCCGACCCGCCCGTGAGATGCCCCTCGAGCCATTCGGTCTCGTCATCGTCGCCGCACACGTCCGAAAGACGGACTGCCGAAGCCACCGCGTCCGCCAGTCCTGCATCGGCCGCCGCGCGCGACTGCGCCGTGCTTCGGCTGTCCGCAAGAATGCCCGAGGTGTTGACGACGACAGAGGCGAGCGCGATGCCGCCGATCGCCAGTATCGCCATGATGATGAGGACAGAGACGAGTACCGACCCCTCGTCGCGCGTCGCGTGCGTCCTGCTCGATCCCCTTATGAACACGATCCGCTCTCTTCTCCCAGTGCCCCTTGCGCGGTCACCCCATTGGTGACCGCCACCTCGATGTCGCCGACGCGGATCCGCAGTCCGATCGACAGCGTGCGCCCGTTCTGCGCGAACGCATCGCGTCGGCCGTCGCCGTCGGCGTCGGCGAGACGTCCGATCACACCCTCGACGGTGCCGTCGTCGCGCTCCTTGCCGGTGATGATCTTGCGCCAGCCATCGGCGTGTTCCATCGACAGTGGTGCGAGTTCTTTCGCGACCGCTGCGTAGTGCACCGAGCCATCCGGTCCGACGAGCCAGGCGCGACACTCCCAGTCGCCCTCACCTGTCACCACCTTCGCGACAACCGCCTGCCCGTCCGCGCTCACGGTGACATCGCTGGTGGCGTTGCGGAGTGACGACCCCAGAGATGCACCCAGAACGTTCGCGTACCCCGTCGCTCGGTCACGGGCAGTGGCCTGCTGCTGCGCGATCAATCCATTCGCGAACAGTGCGCCGAGCAATCCGAGAAAGAGCCCCCCGATGACGACCGTGACGATGATCTCGACGAGCGTCAGCCCGTCATCATCTGCTCGCAGCCTCGTCATGACGCGCTCGTCACCAGGATCAGGGACGAAAGGATGACGAGGCTCGGCGACGACGGCGTCGCCACCGTCACCGTGACCGGAAGCGCAACAGGGTACGTCGCGGGGCACGACTCGGAGACTTCGATCGTTGCGGTCATGTCCGCGCTCGCCAAGTCCGGAACGACCCTCTCGTCCCATGCCTGGAGTTCTTCGCATCCGGTACGCGCGGACTCCCGAATCTCAGCGAGTTGCGCATTGGCGAATGCGGTTGCCCCGGCGAGATCCTCGTTCACGACGCTCGCTCGAGTGGCACCGATGATCAGCGGCAGCACGGCCAGTGCGAGGATGCCGAGGAGAAACATCGCGATGATCACCTCGACAAGGCTGAAGCCTTCGTCGTCGCGCGGGGACATACTGATCACCTCCGGCTGGATACGCGAGGTTGGTAGTGCGATGAGGCCGACCCGTCGATGCGGGCCGGCCTCCAGACGACGACTAGCTATCAGTCATCTTCGCCTTCGTCGCCGCCGCAGTCGGGGGCGGGCCCAGCGAACTGGGAGTCAACACCGTCCTTGGTTGCAACGACACAGATGGTCTCGAGCGTGACGGTAGCGGCAGTAAGGTCCCCCGCCAACTCGACCTCCACACCGTCCCTCGAGAGCTGGGCAAGCTCGGTCGCGATGTTGTCAGGGGTCTCGGTGGCGATCTGCGAGGCGACAGCCGTCGCACCGTTCGCTGCGATTGTCTGGAGAGAGCGCTCCTCAGCCTGCTGCTGCAGGCCGGTGAACACCGGGATGGCGATCGCGGCGAGGATGCCGAGGATGACGACCACGACGATGAGCTCGATGAGCGAGAAGCCCTCGTCGCCGTTCTCCTCGCGACGGGCCTTCTCGGCCTGGATGTAGTTACGGACGGTGCGCATGCGCGGCCTCCTTGTTTCTGGCGGGGGGTTAAACAGGACCGGCCCTGGTGCGCACGCCGTCCGTTGGGCGGAACCCGGGGGGAGTTCCGCCCGACGGGCGATATCAGAGTTCGGGTCTCCGATCGTGCGGGCCTGGAGATGAGATCCGCCCCCAGGCGCTTCTCCCTCTCCGACACCAATCATTAGAGGTTTCTCATCTTGTTGTCAACGATGAAATTGAGAAAGATGTGAAAAGAGTTCTTTCCTATGCTGGCAGGACTGTGAGCGGTCCCACCATTCGGGCGGATGAATCAGCCGTCGAGTATGTCGATCTGCACAACTAACGTTGCGCCCTCTTCCACACCTTCGGCGTCCCGCACCGACCGTTTCAGCGGCAGGACATATGCGCCGCGCTGCGCGTCGGGAAAGATCGAGGTCCGCCACGATGACAGACCGATCTGAGCCCGCACCCGGACCGACCCGAAGCCGCGCGACGGCCGCGGGATCTCGCGAATCTCGGCGCTGAGATCGGCGGGCAGCGCCACGAAGAACCACGACTCGGTGCGCGCCTCCCACCGGAAGACGTCGGCAGTGAACTCGACCTGCATCCGGTCAGAATAGTGGCCGGTCCCGACCGGCGGTCCGGCTGCTGCCCGGGCGGCTTCCCGGCCCGCAGCAGGAACGATGCGTCCGGGCTACGCTCGGGCCCTATGAGCTCCGGTGTCGGTGGTGCGATCGATGAAGCGGTGCGTGACGGCATCCCATTCGTCGTTGCCGGAGTTGCCACCCGGAACGGGTCGAGCTTCCACGTCGCGGGGGAAGCGAGCCAGGACACCGTGCTCGCATTGCACTCGGTGACCAAGACGTTCACCACGACAGCGGCGCTGCAGTGCGTCGAGGACGGGCTGATCGACCTCGATGCGCCGGCACGTCACTACCTGCCCGAGATCGACGAGTTGGACGTGCTCGTGTCGATCGACGAGGACGGCACGGCGCTCACACGGCCCGCCGCGCGAGAGATCACGCCGCGCATGCTCCTGCTGCATACGGCGGGGCTGGGCTACGACATGTTCGATCCGCGCCTCGCCGCCCTCACCGGCGGGCGCCGGACCGGGCCGCCGTCAGCCACTCCCCTGCGCGACTCGCTCAGCGCTCCGCTCCTGCACGACCCCGGGGATCGGTGGACGTACGGCACGGCGACCGACTGGCTCGGCCTGATCATCGCGGCCGTGCGCGGCGCACAACTCGACGAGGTGCTCCGCGAGCGCATCTATACGCCGTGCGGCATGCAGTCGACCTCGTTCGACATATCTCCCGACATGCGACGCAGGCTGGCACCACTGCACCGCCGTACTCGGGAGGGCGAGGTCGTCGCCTCGTCCACGACGCCGCCCGACTCCCCCGAGCTCGACATGGGCGGCCAGGGACTGTTCTCGACCGTGCCCGATGTGCTCGCACTGCTGCGCGTCTGGCTCGGCGACGGGTCGGCCCCCGGCGGTCGCGTGCTGAGGGCGGAGACGGTCGCGACGGCGATCCGGCCGGTGCCGGGGGTCGACGTGCACCCGCTGCGCACGGCGATACCGGCGCTGACCCGGGACGTCGATCACTTCCCGGGGCACCCGCGCTCCTGGGCGGCGTCGTTCCTCCTCAATGACGATGACCTCCCGGGCGGTCGCCGCGCCGGCAGCCTCACCTGGAGCGGCCTCGCCAACGTGCACTTCTGGATCGATCGGTCATCGGGCGTCGCCGCGGTGTGGGCGACCCAGCTGCTGCCGTTCTTCGACCCGACGGTGATGCGCGCCGTGGAGCGCTTCGAGCGGGCGGTGTACGCCGACCTCTGATCGAGGCGCCGCGTCACCAGTGCGGGTGGATGCCGGGGCGCAGAAGCCGACCATACGTGTCGACGACCGCGGCCTCGAAGCCCGAGAGGTCTGCGGTCTCGAGCGTGCGGGCAGCGGCGGCGTTCGCGCGCGCCTGCGCGACCGAGCGCGCGCCGGGGATCACGCTCGTCACACCCGCGCGCCCTGCCGCCCACGCCAGCGCGGCTTCCGGCAGCGCGATGCCCTCGGGCAGCGCCGCCGACAGCTCGGCCACGGCTTGCAGCCCCAGGTCGAAGTCCACGCCCGAGAAGGTCTCGCCTCTGTCGAAGGCCTCGCCGTGTCGGTTGTACGTACGGTGGTCGTCGGCGGCGAAAGTGGTGGCGGCGGAGTACTTGCCGCTCAGCAGCCCGGACGCCAGTGGCACGCGCGCGAAGATCGAGACACCGGCATCCATCGCGGCCGGCAGCACCCCGTCGAGCGGCTTCAGTCGGAACGGGTTCAGGATGATCTGGACGTTCGTGACGTTCGGACGTGCGATCGCCGCCAGGGCCTGCGCGCACGTCTCCACCGAGACGCCGTACGCGGCGATGGCGCCCTCGGCGACCAGGGCATCGAGCGCGTCGTAGGTGGCGTCGGCGTCGATGACCGCGCTCGGCGGGCAGTGCAGCTGAACCAGGTCGAGGGTGTCGACGCTCAGATTGCGGCGCGAGCGATCGGTCCAGGCGCGGAAGTTCTCGGGCGTGTAGTTCGACGGCTCCTGTGCCAGGCGCCGGCCCATCTTCGTCGCGACGGTCACTCCGTGCCCGGGGTTGCCGGCGAGGAATCGGCCGATGAGCGACTCGCTGCGGCCATCGCCGTAGACGTCGGCGGTGTCGAACAGCGTGACTCCCGCCTCGACCGAGGCGGCGAGGATTCGGAGTGCCTCGTCCTCGGAGACGGTGCCCCAGTCCGCACCGAGCTGCCAGGTGCCGAGGCCGATCACGGAGACGTCGCGGCCGGTGCGGCCGAGGGGGCGTTGCTGCATGCGGATCAGCTTAGAGACTCCGCCGGGAGGACGAGGGCTGCGTTCGTAATTCAGGCTGATCGTTGCCGCGCCCGGTCGGATTCCGCAGGTTTCCGGCACTCGGCGCCGAGCCGGCACGCGGATTGCCTGAATTGTGAACCGCTCACCGGCGCGAGCCGTTGGCGGCACGAGCCGTTGGCTGCGCGAGGCCGTTGTCGGGGCGGGCCGTTGTCGGGGCGGGCCGTTGTCGGGGCGGGCCGTTGTCGGGGCGGGCCGTTGTCGGCGCGAAGCCCTTGCCGGGGACCCGTCGTATGGGTGGGCGCGGGCGCTGAGCGATCAGCGCTGAGTGGAAGGCTCCTCGACGGTGACGGAGGGAACCGCGGCGGGAGCCGGGACAGCGGGAGCGGCGGGGTCCGGGACGACCGGCGTCTCATCGGGGGCGTCGGCGGGCTCGAGCAGGCGCGACGTGAGGAGCGAGACCGCGCAGGCCAGCAGGACGGCACCGGCGACGATCATGAGGATCCGGTAGTCGACCACGACCACGAGGGCGGCGCCGGCGGCGATCGAGGCGAGCTGCGGGACGGTCATCGCGACGTTCATCGCGGCCCCGACCCGGCCCTGCAGCCGCGGCGGCGTGCAGCGCTGGCGGGTGGTGATCAGTGCGACGACCATCCACGGGACGCCGATGCCGGCCAGGAAGCATCCGGCGATGATGAGCGGCAGCAGCGGGATGCCCAGCATCCACAGGGCGATCGACGCGCCCGCGCAGCCGATCAGAGCCAGTCCCGCGCCCTGCGCGCGCGCCGGGCCCAGGCGGCGCAGCGCGATCGCCGCGGTCACTCCCCCGACGACACTGCCCGCACCCTGCAGGCTCATGAGGACGCCGAAGAATGCGGCATCCATCCCGAGTCCCTTCTCCACCACCTCGAACAGCGCCGTGTCGAAGAACCCGACGACGCCGAACGCGATGGCGCACGTGACGACCATGCGCACGAGCAGCGGCACCGAGCGCAGATGGCGCAGGCCGGCGGTGATCTGCGACCAGCCGCCCTCGCCGTCGGCATCCGTGATCGCCGACTCGGTCACCCGCACCAGACTCAGCAGCATCGCTGCCACGGCCAGCATCGCCGCCACGACGAGCGCGAGCGCGTGCCCGCCCCACACGACGTACAGCGCGGCGCCGACGGCCGGCGTCAGGATGCGCAGTCCCTGGTCGATCGTCACGAGCATCGAGTTCGCCGACCCCAGCATCTCGGTCGGCAGCATGTCGCGGACCAGTCCGCCCTGTGCCGATCCGTTGACATAGCCGAGGGTGCCGTAGACGAAGGTGACGACGTAGACGATCCACACATCGTGCGGGTCGTGGACGAGCAGGAGCGCGAGCGCGACGACGGCGGCGAGCGCGTTGCCGATGACCAGAAGGCGCTTGCGGCTCATCCGATCGGCGAGCAGACCGATCGCCGGCGCGAGCAACACGGGAGCTGCGAGCACGAAGAACACCAGGCCGGCGGCGCTGGAGGATCCGGTCAGATCCTTCGCCCAGATCGCGAGAGTCAGGAACAGGATGCTGTCGGCGATGTTGCCGACGGTCCATCCGGTGAGCAGACGTCGGAACGGGCCGACGCGCAGCACGTCCTTCATGACGGATCCCCCTCGGGGGTCTCGGTCGGGGTCTGGGTCGGGGTCTGGGTCGCGGGTTCGGTCTGGGTCTGGGTCTGGGTCGCGGTCTCGGTCGCGGTCTCGTCGGGGACCATCCGGCCGGGAACCAGGAAGGTGTCGGCGAGGACCCGCACCGGAGCGCCGCCCTCGATACGCTCGTCGTTCTCCCAGCGCTGAACGTACGGCATGATGAGCGCGGCGATGCCCTCGCCCAGGGCCTTCGCCTCGGCGGGAGTCAGCCACAGCGTCGCACTCGACGAGAGCAGCGTCCCCTTCCACTCGTCCGGGTTGGGGGTGCGGCGCGCGATGCGCAGGCGCGCGTTGTCCCACTCACGCAGTGTGTCCTCGAGGGTCTCCTTCGCCAGGCGCGTCTCGTCGGGCTGGTCACTGTCCCAGGTCTGGGTGACGTCGAGCACTCGCCAGGGACGTTCGCGGCCGTCGCCGGACTCCACGCGCTCGATGTAGCCGTGCTTGGCGAGCACGCGCAGATGGAAGGAACAGTTGGCGGGACTCTCGTCGACGAGGTCGGCCAACTGCGAGGCGGTCGCGCTCCCGAGGATCGCGAGGCGCTCGAACAGTTCGAGCCGCAGCGGGTGCGCCATGGCCCGGAAAGTGGCAGGGTCCTTGATGTCCATATGTGAAAGAGTACTTGCGCAATAACCATTGCGCAACAGCCCTTTCACATCGGGCGTGGATCGGTCCCGGCATCCACCCCCCTCGCGAGCCCTCGCCTCGCGGCCGAGCCCTCACGGCGTGGCCGGTCAGGAGTTGAGGGCTCGCCCGCGACGTGACGGTTCGCGCAACGAGGAGGGAGGGGGATGCCGGCGCCGCCAAGCCCTCGCGTCGCCGAGCCCTCACTGCGCCGCCGAGCCCTCGCTTCCGCGTCGCCGCCGAACCCTCACTGCACGGCCGAGCCCTCGCGTCGCGGACGGTCAGGAGCTGAGGGCTCGCGCGCGACGTGAGGGTTCGCACAACGGGGAGGCAGGGGGATGCCGGCGCCGCCGAGCCCTCGCTTCCGCTGCGCCGCCGAGCCCTCGCTGCGCGGCCGAGCCCTCGCGTCGCAGACAGTCAGGAGCTGAGGGCTCGCGCGCGGCGCAAGGGTTCGCGCAACGAGGAGGGAGGGGGATGCCGGCGCTGCCAAGCCCTCGCTTCGCCGCCGAGCCCTCGCTGCACGGCCGAACCCTCGCGTCGCAGACAGTCAGGAGCTGAGGGCTCGCGCGCGACGTGACGGTTCGCGCAACGGGGAGGCAAAGGGGATGCCAGCGCGCCGACGCTATGCGCGACGGCGACGGCGACGCCGACGCTATGCGTGACGGCGACGGCGGAGCATCGCCGAGGCCACGGCAATGGCCGTGCCGACGAGCACGCCGAGAACCGTCTCGAGTGCACGGTCGCGCAGCAGCACCGCCGGGTCGGTCGGCACGGCGAGCGCGATCATCAGCAGGGCAAGCGGTGTGATGAACAGCATCGCGATGCCGTAGTTGCGCCCGACCGTCAGCTCGGCGCCGACCTGACAGAGCACCGCGACGGCGATCGTCGCCAGCGGCGGCAGCTGCAGCGCCAGCAGGCCCGCGGCGATCAGCACGCCCAGCAGGGTCCCGATCAGTCGCTGGCCACCGCGGATGATCCGCGCGTTGAGCTGCGCCCCGCCCAGCGCCGCCACGGCGGCCACCGTCGCCCAGTACCAGTGCGTGCCGATGAGGAGATAGCCGGCGAACCCCGCCAGCAGCGCTCCGACGCCGATCGTGAGGGCGATCGCCACGGCTTCCCGGTCGGCGGGCATGCGGCGCCTAGTGATCAGCCCCAGCCGGCCCCGCCGCCGCACGAGTGCGATCGAGGTCGTCAGCGCGACGCTGAACAACGCCGAGGCTCCCGCGACGATCAGCACGTGCAGGAACGACGCGGCCGTCGCCGGCAACGACGCCGTCGCACCGGCGGCGAACACGGCGAACAGCGCCGAGGGCGGATGCCAGCGCCACGCGTGCGCGACGAGCGTGACGGCGGCGGCGATCAGCGCGACGACGACGATGCGCACGGCGTCGTGGACTCCCGTGAACGCGAGCGTCGTGCCGACGAGCATCGCGAGCAGCACACACGCGCCGGCGCCTGCCTGCATGCGGACGCGGTCGGCGTACCCGTCGTGCCGCCCGTACAGCGACGCGAACGCGCCGAAGCTCGCGTACATGCTCAACTCGAGCGAGCCCGACGCCCAGAGCACCAGCAGCGGCACACCGATCGATACGGCGGCCCGCAGCGCGACCCGGTGATCACCCCGGTGCGGCGCGATGCGCACGAGGCCGGTGAGAATGCGCCCCTGACTCTCGCCCACATGCCCATCGTAGGTGCCCTTGCCCGGCACCGATCGCCCTGGTTCGATGGCGACATGGTCACCCACGAGGTCGTCAACCAGCCGCCGCCCCGCGTGGAGCTCGACGAGTACGGCGAGAACATCGCCCTCGTCGAGGGCGTCGCCCGTCACGACGCGGGCTGGGCTCAGCACCGCCTGCACCTGACCGGACAGCGGGTCGGCACGGCGGCCTTCCAGCGCGATGCCGAGCGCGCGAACCGGCACGAACCGGTGCTGCACACGCACGACCGGTATGGGCATCGCATCGACGAGGTCGAGTACGACGACGCCTACCACCGTATCCTCACCGCCGCCATCGCCGACGGCGCGCACACCGCCGCGTACGTCGAGCCGCGACCCGGTGCCAACGTCGCCCGCGCGGCCACCTTCATGCTCTACGCCCAGGTCGAGCCCGGGCACGCGTGCCCCGTGTCGATGACGCACTCGGTCGTCCCGGTGCTGCAGCAGCACCCGGACGTCGGTGCCGCCTGGCTCGACCGCGTGTACAGCACCTCGTACGACCCGGTGCTGCGGACGGGTAAGCACAGCGCGATCTTCGGCATGGCGATGACCGAGAAGCAGGGCGGCTCGGACGTCCGCGCCGGCACGACGGCGGCGCGCCCGCTCGGCGCAGGGCGATACGCGCTCACCGGACACAAGTGGTTCTGCTCGGCGCCGATGTCCGACGCCTTCCTGGTGCTCGCGCAGGCGCCCGGCGGACTGTCGTGCTTCCTCGTGCCACGGCTGACCGAGGACGGCGAGCGCAACGGCATCCAGCTCATGCGCCTCAAGGACAAGCTCGGCAACAGGGCGAACGCGTCCAGCGAGATCGAATACCGGGATGCCGTGGGCATCCTCGTCGGCGAGGAGGGGCGGGGCGTGCGCACCATCATCGACATGGTCGCGCGCACGCGCCTGGACTGCGTGTTCGGGTCGACAGCCGGCATGCGCCAGGCCGTCGCCGAAGCGGGCTGGCACGCGCGGCATCGCGCAGCGTTCGGGAAGAACCTCATCGACCAGCCCGCGATGACGGCGGTTCTGGCCGACCTGCAGCTCGAGAGCGAGGCGGCGACGGCGACCGCGCTGCGGCTGGCCCGCGCACACGACGACGACGCCTCGGACCAGGAGCAGGCCTTCCGCCGGCTCGCGACGGCCGTCGCGAAGTACTGGATCTGCAAGCGCGGCCCCGGCCACGCCTACGAAGCGCTCGAGTGCCTCGGCGGCAACGGTTACACCGAGGCGTTTCCGCTGTCGATGCGGTATCGGGAGCAGCCGGTGATGGCGGTGTGGGAGGGGTCGGGCAACGTCATCGCGCTGGACGTGCTGCGCGCCATGACGCGCGAGCCCGGCTCGGTCGAAGCCTTCGACGCGGAGGTGTCGCTCGCCCGCGGCGCGGACCGGCGCCTCGACGCGTGGCTCGACCGGACGCGGCGACTCGTCGCAGACGTCGCCGCCGACCCCGTGCCCGACGCGCGGGCGCGCGGACTCGTCGCGGCCCTCGCCCTGGCGTTGCAGGCATCCTTGCTCGTCCGGTTCGCGCCGGCCGCCGTCGCCGATGGGTTCGCCGCGACGCGGCTCGCCGGCGACGCGATCGGCGGCCTCTACGGCGCCCTGCCCCCGGGCGTGGATGCCGCGGCCATCGCCGCCCGCGCCTGACCGGCTGCGTGTGCGCCCCCGGGCGCTCTGCGCCGCGCCGCACTGTGCATGCGCTACGTCCGCACCGCACCGCACCGCACCGCACCGCGAGACTGCGCATATGTCGGCAATCCACCGGGAAAAGCCGACATATGCGCAGTCTCGCGGATCAGGGGTGCACACCTCGCGCGCAGGGCGGCAGGACCCGCGCCCACGCCCCACACCCCGCGGGGCGGCGTCGTCAGCTGCTCTTGCGCATCGATCGGATGCCGACGGCGAGACCGACCGCCGCCAGGGCGAGCGCGGCCACCCAGCCCCACAGCACGGCGCTGTCGGCGAGATCGCCGGCCAGCAGCGCGCGCTCGGCCTGCACGACCCAGCTGACCGGATTCACGGTCGCGACCACCCGCATCCAGCCGGGCCCCTCGTCGAGCGGCAGGAGCATGCCCGACAGGATCAGCAGCGGGAAGATCAGCGTCTGCTGCACACCCCAGAACAGCCACTCCCGGTCGCGCGTCGCGAGTGCCAGCGCGTACGACAGCGAGCCGAGCCCGACGCCGAACACCGCGAGCAGAGCGAGGCCGATGAGCAGTCCGCCGACATGGAAGCTGAAGCCGAACGGCCAGGCGATCAGCACGATGAGCACGGCCTGGACGACGATCGGCGCGATCTCCTTCAGCGCCCGGCCGACCAGGAGCGACGAGCGCGACAGCGGCGCGACGAGCGTGCGCTCGTGCGAGCCGGTCATCATCTCGTACTGCAGGTTCGATCCGGTCGCGCCGGTGCCGAAGAGCACGATCATCACGAGGATGCCGGGGACGAACCACTGCAGGGTCTCCCCCACCGGCATCCCGGACTGCCCCACCAGCAGAGGACCGAACAGGCCCAGGAAGACGAGCGGCTGCACGAGGCTGAAGATGAGCGTGAACGGATCGCGCACGACCGGCTTCAGCTCGCGGGTGAGCACGTTCCATGTGTCGCGCGCGGGGTTGGCCCGCACGGCGGTGTCGGTGGTGTGCTGCGGGGCGGTCATCGCTGGGCTCCTGTCGTCGTCGCCTGTTCGGCGGTGGATGCCGTGGCATCCGGGTGTTCGTCCTCTTCGACCGGCTCTCCCTCGCCGGCCTCGCGCAGCGTGCGGCCCGTCAGTGCGAGGAACACGTCGTCGAGGGTCGGCGGCACGCCGGTGGCGCGGTCGACACGCAGGCCGGCCGCGTCGAGGCGACGTACCGCCTCGGGCAGGAGGGCATCGCCGTCCGGCGCGGTCACCGTCAGCGTCGCGTCGGTGCGCGCGACGTCGCGGTCGGCGAGCCGCTGCACGATCTCGACCGCCCGAGCGGCGTCGGCGGTCGTGGCGAAGCCGAGCGTGATCACATCACCGGCCAGATTCGCCTTCAGTCGCGTCGCGGTGTCGTCGGCGATCACGCGCCCGCGATCCATGACCATCACCCGCTCCGCATAGCGGTCGGCTTCTTCCAGATAGTGCGTCGTGAGGAACACGGTCGTGCCGTGCTGCGCACGCAGGTCGAGGATGTGCTGCCACAGGTTCGCGCGGCTCTGCGGGTCGAGCCCGGTCGACGGCTCGTCCAGGAACAGCAGCGGCGGCGCGTGCATGAGGCCCAGCGCGATGTCGAGGCGCCGCTTCTGCCCGCCGGACAGCTGCTGCACTGAGCGCGTCGCGAACGGCGCGAGGTCGAGCGACTCGATGAGCTCGTCGGCACGAGTGCGGGCGCGGGATGCCGGCATCCCGTAGAACGTGCCCTGGCTGAGCAGCTCGTCGCGGACGCGCTGCGCGAAACTGCCGCTGGTGAGCTGCCCGACATAGCCGATGCGGGCGCGCACATCGGCGGGGCGACGCAGGATGTCGAACCCGACGACGCGCGCGGTGCCCGCCGTCGGAGGGATGAGCGAGGTTAGCATGCGCAGGCTCGTGGACTTTCCGGCGCCGTTCGGGCCCAGGAAAGCCACGAGCTCGCCGCGCGCGACCTCGAAGGTGAGGTCGGTGACGGCCTCCACGGTCTTCTTCTTGCTGCTGAAGCGCTTGGTCAGACCCTGCGCTTCGATGATCGGTTCGTTGGTCATGCCACGAGCGTAGAAACCGATGCGGACAGATACGGTCCGCAATCCGTGACACAGTGGGGACATGTCCGACACGACCTCCCGCGCCCTCTCGCTGCTGAACCTGCTGCAGACGCACCGGCACTGGCCGGGCGCCGAGCTGGCCGGCCGCCTCGGTGTCACCGAGCGCACGGTGCGCCGCGACGTCGAGCGGCTGCGCGACCTCGGCTATCGCATCGAGTCCAGTCCCGGCGCGACCGGCGGATACCGGCTCGAGGCGGGCAGCGCCGTACCGCCCCTGCTGCTCACCGACGAGGAGGCCGTCGCGATGGCGATCGGCCTGCGTGTCGCCGCGTCGCAGCGGCTCGTCTCAGGCCCCGAGACCACCATCACGGCACTCGCGAAGCTCGAGAAGGTACTGCCCGCTCCCCTGCGTCGCCGCGTGGCCGCGCTGGCCGAGGCGGTGCAGCCGGCCGGCCTCAGCGCCGGCGCGGCGGTCTCGAGCGAACTGCTGGGCGAGCTCGCCCTCGCGTGCCGCGACCACGAGCGCGTGCGCTTCACCTACACCGCGGCGTCGGGAGAGGTCACGCGGCGGCGCGTCGAACCGCACGCGCTCGCCCCCGCCGAGCGCCATTGGTATCTGCTGTGCTGGGACCTGGAGCGCGACGACTGGCGCACCTTCCGGGTCGACCGACTCACCGCCCTCGAGCACACGCGGGTGCTGTTCACCCCGCGTCCGCTCACGGCCGAGGAGATCGAGGAGTTCGTCCTCGTCGCCCGCAGCTGGGTGCGCCAGCCCGTCGAGGCGGACATCGTCATGGCGCTGCCGATCGACGAGATGCGCGCCCAGTTCGGCGTGTGGGGACAGGGCGCCGAGGCCGAGGATGCCGGGCACACCCGCTGGCCGGTCGGCGGCGCCGACTTCCGCGAGACGATGTACGGGATGTCGTGGGTCCCGGCGGGGGTCGAGTACACGACCGATCTGGCCGAGCCGGCGCGCGCCGAACTGCGCGAGACGCTCGCCCGCATGCTTCGCGCCCTCGACGCTCCGGCCCCAGAAGCTCCGGACCGCGATGCCCCGGCCCCGGAAGCTCCGGACCGCGTCAGCCCGACGTCAGATGGCTCCGCTGCTCCACCAGGGGGCAGGTGAACACGTCGCGCTCGCCGAGCCCCACACGGTTGATGTAGCGGACGACGATCGCGTACGAGGCGAACAGCCCCGTCTGGGTGTACGGAACGCCGTGCTCGCGGCAGTACGCCGCGATCGTCGGGGCCGCCTTGCGCAGGTGCGGGCGGGGCATGGACGGGAACAGGTGGTGCTCGATCTGGTAGTTGAGTCCGCCCATGGCGGCGTCCAGGAACCGCGAGCCGCGGATGTTGCGGCTCATCAAGACCTGGCGCCGCAGGAAGTCGAGGGAGACATCGCGCGGCACCACCGGCATCCCCTTGTGGTTCGGTGCGAACGAGACGCCCATGTAGAAGCCGAACAGACCCAACTGGACAGCGAGGAACGCCGCGGCCACGCCGGGCGAGAGGACGAGGAACACGAGCACCAGGTACCCCACCACGCGGATGCTCAGGAGGCCGATCTCAGCCCAGCGCCGATCGAGGTGGCCGGGGGTCACCACCCGCCGGACGCTCGATGCGTGCAGCGAAAGCCCTTCGAACAGCAGGATCGGAAAGAAGAAAAGGCCCTGATGCGCGCGCAGCCAGCCCGCCGCCCGGTTGCGCGGGACGTACACGGTCTCGGCCGCCACGGCGATGACGGGCAGCTCGATGTCGGGATCGGAGCCGATCCGGTTCGGGTTCGCGTGGTGGCGCGTGTGCTTGTGCTGCCACCAGCCGTAGCTCATCCCCACGAGGAGATCGCCCAGCACGATGCTGATCCAGTCGTTCCATCGGCCCGAGACGAAGATCTGGCGATGAGCCGCGTCGTGCCCCAGGAAGGCGATCTGGGTGAACACGACGGCCAGGACCGCCGCGGTGAACATCTGCCACCAGGTGTCCCCGATCAGGATGAACGCGACCACGCACACACCCAGTACGACGGGCGCGGCGATGAGCTTGGTCCAGTAGTACCCGTAGCGGCGACGCAGCAGTCCCCCGGCGCGGATCAGCTTGGCCAGTTCGGTGAACTCGCTGGCGCCGCGATGTCCGGCGCCCTCGGGGCGGTGGACGGTGGAGCGGACGGTGGTCATGGCGTCCTCCTCTCGGAGTGCCTCCCGTATCCCGCACGCTACGCCCCGAGTCTGTGAGGCTCACAGACTGTGACGAGAATCGGCGCGCCGCCCGGGCTGGGGATGCCGGGCGGCGCGCCGCACTGATGAAACCGATCGCTCGTCTGGGGGAACGTCACGATCGTCGAGGACACGGTATCGCGCACGTCAAGGCCGCCGACAGACCGGGGATTTCAGATGCTGAAGCAGCCGCTGTGCTGCTCTAGCGCGCGACGTGTTCGAATCGTTCCGCGCCCAGGCGCAGCGACAGCTTGTTCGCGATCGTGCGCAGACGCGCGGCAAGCTCCTCGGCATCGCCCTCGACCTGGTGGGTGGGCAGCGAGACGGCGAGGGATGCCGTGATGCCCGGCGCGCGGACCGGGACGGCCAGACACGTGAAGCCGATCGCATACTCCTGCCGGTCGAGGACGGCGGGCGCCGGCTGCTCGAGCTGCTCGAGCAGAAGACGGCGGTCGCGGATCGTGTACGGGGTGAGCTCTTCGAGTACGTGGCGCGAGAGGTAATCGCTGCGCTCCTCGGGCGACAGCTCGGCGAGGATCTGCTTGCCCAGCGCCGTCGCGTGCGCGCTCGAGTGCAGGCCGACCCACAGCTCGACGCGCGGACTGGCCTTTCCGTCGACGATGTCGACGAGGTGGACTTCGCCGTCGTCGTATCGGGACAGGTACGCCGTCGTGCCCAGGCCTTCGGCGACCTCGCGCAGCGACTCGCGCACGCGGGCGAGGAAGATGCCGGAGCCCTCTTCGCGCACGCCGAGGAAGCGCGCTCCGAGGACGAGGCCGTCCGGCTCGGCCGTGAGGTATCCCTCACGCAGGAGCGTGCGCACGAGGTTGTAGGTCGTGCCGAGGGTGAGCCCCGAGATGTGCGCGAGCATCTTCGCCGTCATGGGACGCGGGGCGTTGGCGACGATGTCGACCAGCCGCAGCGCTCGCTGGACCGAAGCGATCAGCGTCTCGCCCTGGCTCGGCAGCTCCATCGTCATCGGCGACTCCTCGTTGCCAACAGAATAGGGCTCCGCACGCCCGAGGGGCAGAGGCACGCGCGAACCTCGATGAGGCGTCTCTACGCGAGCCGAAGCGCCTTCGCTCATACGCCCGATCATGCGGGGTCACGACGCCGGCGCGCCTCCCCGCGAGGTGGATAATCTAGCAAACCGACCGGATGCCACAGATCCGAACTCCATGTCTGATGTCCAGGGGGCCGATGATGACCGAGACTGACGATCGCGCGACGCGCGCACGGACTCCGATGTGGGTGGGTGGCGCCGTATCGATCGGCATCGCGGTGGTCGCCTGCGTCATGATCTGGGGACTCGCCCTCCCGGTCACCCCGCCGAGTGCTGTCTGCCCGGCGATCTACCCGCCCACTGCCGGGTGCGCGGGTGATGCCCGTGTGCTGCCCGCCTCCGTCTGGACCGTCCTGATCGCCGGAGCTGCGGCAACCGCGTTCGGTCTGGGGCGACGCGGGTGGTGGGGCGCCGTGGCCGGGGTGGCGATCACGGGGATCATCGCTGTCGCCGGATACCTGGCGACGTGGCGGATGAGCGTGCTGTTCTTCGTGTGAGAGCGGGAGCTACGCCGCAGGCGTCAGTGACGCTGCGACGTTTTCCGCGGTCTCTTTCGCGGATCCGGGGTTCTGCCCGGTGACGAGCTTGCCGTCGACCACCCCGTAGGAGACGAAGGGGATCTTAGCCTTCTCGTACAGGGCGCCACGCTGCTTCATCTCCTCCTCCGCGTTGTAGGGGACGAGCTTGTCGACGCGAGCGAGTACTTCTTCCTGCCACGCGAACCCGGTGACCTTGCGTCCGGCAACGAGCAGCGTGCCGTCGGAGAGTCGAGTGTTGAGCAGGCCGCAGTACCCGTGGCAGACGGAGGAGACGACGCCGCCGCGTTCCCAGATCTCGCGGGTGATGCGTTGGAGGCCTGCGCTGTCCGGGAAGTCGTACATGACGGCGTGGCCGCCGGTGAAGTAGATCGCATCGAAGTCTGCGGAGTCGATCTGGTCGGGACTCTTGGTGTTCTCGAGCAGCGCCATCTTCGTCGGGTCCGCATGCCAGGCCCTGGTTGCTCGGTCGTAGTTCGGGAACTTCAAGGAGCGAGGCTCGAGTGGCGCCTCACCTCCGGCGGGGCTGACGATGACCTGCTCGAATCCGCGCTTGTCGAACACCTCCCAGGCGTGCACGAGCTCAGACAGCCACACACCGGTCGGGTGGGAGGGGTCGTCGTAGTGGGCGACATTGGTGACAACGTGCAGGACGCGGGTCATGCGATTGCTCCTTCGGTGAAGGTGAGGATGGCGGCGATGGACGCGCGGACCCGCGCTTCGACCTCGGAGGTCGATTCGGGTCGGAGCTTGCCGTCGAGGTGGAGGAACGCGAGGCCGTGCGCAAGCGCCCACAGCGACTGCGCCAGCGACGACACGTCGGATGCGGGGAAGAGCCGTGTGACGATACCTCCGAGCAGCTCGTGCAGCTGGCCGGATGCCCGGACCCGGTCGCTGTTCTCGGGATCGCACGCGCCGCCGAACATCAGCCGGAACAGGGCGGGACGGCGCAGCGCGAAGTCCACGTAGGCAACGGCAAGCGCACCGAGCGTCTCCGCTGCGATCGCGGAAGGGGGAACCTCGGCGAGCGCGGCGGTGAGGTCTTCGTGAAGCTCGTCGAAACCGCGCACGGCGAGTGCGGAGTCCAGCGCGTCACGGTCGGCGAAGTGCCGATACGGCGCGGTAGGCGACACACCGGCACGCCGGGCCACAGCCCGCATGGACGGCGCCTCCCCCGCTTCCACGCTCTCGAGAGCGGCGGCGAGTAGGGCTGCGCGCAGATCGCCGTGGTGGTACGCCTTCTCGACCGTCGTCACGAGTCGTCCTCTCTGTCCAATGTATGCAGTGCTAACATAGCGCATGGAGAGACGGTGAGACAGAGAGGCTCGAGATGCAGACCATCCTCGGAGCGAGTGGCCAGATCGCGATCGAGCTCGCCCGCGAGCTCGCCGGCACCACGACGACTGACCTCCGGCTGGTCAGTCGCAACCCGCGCAAGGTCAACGAGACCGACACCATCGCGCGGGCGAACCTACTTGATGCGGAGCAGACACGCACTGCCGTCGCCGGCAGCGATGTCGTCTACTTCACCGCGGGGCTGCCCGCGAACACGGCGCTGTGGGAAGCGGAGTTTCCCACGATGCTCCGCAACGCCCTCGATGCGACGAGAGCCGCCGGGGCGGCGTTCGCCTACTTCGACAACACGTACATGTATCCGCAGGACGATCGAGTCCAGACCGAGGACACGCCGTTCTCTCCGGTCGGGCCGAAGGGCAGGGTCCGCGCGGCGATGGCCGGGATGGTACTCGAAGAGATCGAGCGCGGCGACATCCCTGTCCTCATCGCCCGCGCTCCCGAGTTCTACGGACCCGGCAAGACGCAGAGCTTCACAAACGCGCTGGTCCTCGATCGACTGAAAGCAGGGAAGAGGCCGCTCGTGCCTGTGCGCGATGACCGTCGCCGCACGCTCATCTGGACGCCGGATGCGAGCCGCGCACTGGCACTGCTCGGCAATACCCCGGACGCGTTCGGGCAGACCTGGCACCTCCCGGTTGCGCCCGAGCATCCCACCTATCGCGAGTTCGTCACGATGGCGAGCGCGGCGGTCGGACGCGAGCCTCGTTACACAGTGCTTCCCGACTGGCTGCTCAGCGCAGCCGGGGTCGTGTCACCACAGGTGCGCGAGATTCGCGAACTGCTGCCCAGGTACGCGCACGACAACCTCTTCGACTCCACCAAGTTCACTTCGCGGTTCGCCGGATTCGACGTGACGTCGCATCGCCGGGGCCTCGAGATCCTCCTCGCCGAACCTCCAAGATCGTCAGCCGCGAGGTGACCGGCTGATCAGGGAGGACGACGGGTGTGCACGGGCACTGCGGAACTGGGATCGCTCGACGTTCCGCCACGTCGAGCGCTGCTCGCCTCGAGCAGAGGCACATCAACCGGGCATGGGCGCTCGAACGGCTTCAGTAGTGCTCACGCCGCGTGCTGACCTGCCGGCCCGATCCCCCGACGACGTCGACGTTGGGGTTGCCACCGATGAGTGGGGTGATGGGGTCGGCCCGGGCGCGCTGTGTGACCCACTCGCGATGCGAAGGACGGAGTGGTCGTGCGGGTCACGCCCGGTCTCTATTACAAGGGCGTCCCGACCAGATACGGGATGACGCGTCCATCCGACGGTGAAGCGCTCAAGGTGATGCTGGGTGAGCGAGGCGTCGGCCCCGCCGGCTATTCCGCTGCGCGTGCGTGTGGGGTGACAACGCAGATACCTGCGGTGACGGAACTGGCGACGCTCGGCGCTCGGAAGCAGCTCAAGAATGTCAAGATCATCACGCGGTCGAACCTCCGCCGGGTCGACCTGAACGAAATGGAGATCGCCCTGCTCGAGCTGCTGCGCGACCCGGCGCCACTGGTCGAGTCGGGATGGGACAGCCTGATCGAGCGAGTGAAAAAGCCTGCGGACGACGGAACCATCCGACCGCAGGCACTGCGAGCTGCGCTGCCTGGCGAGTCCAGCCGTGCGGTTCGGGACAACTTCGCCAAACTCCGCTCCGCCCTGAGCACGCCAGCATGAGTCCCCGCCTCCGGGACGAGCCAGACACCCTCGCCGTGCTCATCCAGCAGGTTGCAGACGCCGCCGGTGTGCGCGCTTCCTTCGTGGAGAAGGACTTCTGGGCGATCGAGGTCCTCCGCGCGGCCCGGAGGACCAGGGTCATCCGCCCTGAGAACGCGTGATGCGCCCCTGACCGTGATCGTCAGAAAGGTAGGTTTTCGGTGACGTGGTCACATCTCACCAACCAAGAAGTCCCGGGAACCCTCAGGTTCCCGGGACTTTTCAGTCGGGATGACAGGATTTGAACCTGCGACCCCTTGACCCCCAGTCAAGTGCGCTACCAAGCTGCGCCACATCCCGTTGTTCAGTTTGCGCCCGCCGTGCGGACAACTCCCCCATCCTACCCGGTCGGATCGGTGCCCGCGAACCGCGAGCGCGGCATCCCCTTTCGGATGTCGGTCACCCGGTCTAGCGTCAACGCATGACCGAGATCACGATCGTCCCGGCGACGGCGCCGCGGTTCGACGACGTCGCGCAGGCGCTCACGGGCGGCGGGGACGGCGGGTCGTGCTGGTGCCAGTGGTGGATGATGCCCGCGAAGGACTGGGACACCCTCACCCGCGATGACCGTCGCGAACGCCTGCGCGCGCAGACCGAAGGGGAGCCACCACCCGGGCTCGTCGCGTACGTCGACGGCGAGCCGGCGGGATGGGTGAAAGTCGCCCCGCGGACGGCGCAGCCGCGCTTGGCCCGCACCCGCAACCTGCAGCGCTCGCCGATCCCGTTCGACGACGAGTCGGTGTGGGCGGTCACCTGTTTCGTCGTGCGCCGCGAGCATCGCCGAAGCGGCCTGAACGCCGAGCTGCTGCGCGCTGCGGTCGACCATGCACGCGCCCGGGGCGCCCGCGTCGTCGAGGGCTATCCGCTCGACCCGAGCGTGCAGAAGTTCTCCTCCAACGAGCTCTACCACGGCATCCTGTCGACCTTCCTCGCCGCCGGATTCACCGAGGTCGCCCGTCCCAAGCCCGCGCGACCGATCGTGGCGCTCCGTCTGCCCTGACCCGCGCGCGCTGGTCGTGCGATTCTGCGCCGACCCCGCCTACGATGGTGACGTCTGCAGACCCGGCGGACATCGTCTCGGTCCGAAGGAGCACCGTGCCCGACCCCGCGCTCCCGCGCATGCTGACCCGCACCCGCTGGTGGGGCTTCTGGCTCTACGCGATCGTCTCGATCGTCCACGTCGGCGCGATCGCACTCGACCTCGACCCGATCGTCTACCCGACCAAGCTCGTTCTCATGCCGGCGCTCATCCTGGCCGTGATGTGGGCGCTGAGCGGCAGTCGCTGGCCGACGGCATCGTCGCTGCTGCTGGCCGCGCTCGCCTTCTCATGGCTGGGCGACGGCGCAGGCTTCTTCTTCCCCCTGTTCGACGACACGCTGCCCATGATGCTGCTGTGCTTCGGCATCGCGCACCTGCTGTACATGTGGCTGTTCCTGCGCCACATCCGCGCGCGGCGCATGCCGCGATGGGCCCTCGTCTATGCGGTCTGGTGGATCGCGATGGTCGCCATCCTGTGGCCGCACCTGGGGTGGCTGCAGATCCCCGTCGCCCTCTACGGGCTCGTGCTGGGCGGCACGGCGGCCCTGTCGACGCGCGGCGGGACGATCACGGCGATCGGCGGCGCCTTCTTCCTCGCCTCCGACACGATCCTCGCCCTGCGCCTGTTCCTCCCCGGCGGACTGCCCGAGGTTCTGGCCGGCCCGTGGGTCATGGTCACCTACACGATCGGCCAGGGCATCCTCGCGTACGGCATCGTGAGGCACCTGCGCCGGGCATGATGGATGCCGTGACCTCCGTCCGCGTCGACTCCTGGCTCTGGGCCGTCCGCGTCTACAAGACCCGCTCGGCCGCGACCACCGCGTGTCGGGCCGGGCATGTGCGTGTGGGCGGCGAGCGCGCGAAGGCCTCGCAGCCGGTGCGGATCGGAGACGAGCTGCGCGTGCGGATCGCGGGCTTCGACCGGATCCTCGTGGTCCGGCAACTGCTCACCAAGCGGGTCGGGGCGCCCCTCGCGGCGGCGGCCGCCGAAGACCGCACTCCCCCGCGCGAACCGGTGGCGATGATGGCCGTCCGCGACCGCGGCGCGGGGCGACCGACCAAGCGCGAGCGTCGCGACATCGATCGGCTCCGCGGACGCGACTGATCGAGGCCGCGGCGCGCACGCGGCACGTCCGCGCCGCGCAGCCGCGGCCGCCCGCGGCCGTTCCTTCGCGCGCGCGGTACACGATGGTCCGCCCGGACTCAACCCCGTTCTCGCGCGGACGAGCGCTCGCTATCGTCGGCGGCAACAGCCACGTGACCCACCCCGAACGGTCCCCCTGACGGCTGGGCGACGTGGCACCGACGAGTCGAGACGAACCGACGCAAGGAGCGCCCCGTGACAGATCCGTCTCCCCCGTTCATGGTCCTCGCGCAGGTGAGTGCGAGCGCAGCGATCGAAGACACCGAGCTGCCGCTGGACATTTGGCATTGGCTACTGGTCGTCGTCCCGATCGTCGTCCTGCTGTTCCTCTACGTGGTGCGACGCTGGGCCGGGCCCGAGGCGGGCCCCGTCGGCCTGCTGCTGGTCGCCATCATCGCCGTGTGGTTCTTCGAGATGCCGTGGGAAGACCTCGCCGTCGCGTCTGGCAAGGGGGTGTGGGATGCCGTGCCGATCGTTCTCGTGATCTTCGCCGCCCTCGTCCTCTACCGGCTGGGCACCGCGGCGGGCGCGTTCTTCGCGCTCCGGCGCGGCGTCGAGCAGTTCACCAAGAACCGCCTCTTCCTCGTGCTCGCCTTCGGCTGGATCTTCGCCTCGTTCACGCAGGGCATCGTCGGGTTCGGCACCCCGCTCGTGATCGTCGCTCCCATCCTGCTCGCGCTCGGCGTCAAGCCGATCTACGCGGTCGTCATCCCGCTGATCGGGCACGCGTGGGCGAACTTCTTCGGCACGCTGGGCGTCGGCTGGCTCGCGACCGGTCAGGTGATCAGCCTCGACGACGAACTGCTCACGGCCGTGCTGACGGCGCTGCTGCTGTTCGTCGTCATCTTCTGCGTGGGGGTCGGGCTGGCGTGGATCATCGGCCGCTGGCAGGCGGTGCTCCACGCGCTGCCGTTCATCCTGATCCAGACCGTCGTCCTCGGCGGGGTGCAGCTGGGCGTCGTGCTGTTCAGCCCGGAGCTGTCGACCTTCCTCGCCGGCTCCGCCGCGCTGCTCACCCTCCTGGTCCTGGCGCGCTGGTCGCGCTACGCGGAGCCGTTCGATCTCGACGAGTCGCCCGCGCTGGAGGACCGCGACGACGAGAAGGAGGAGTCGGAGGAGACGCGCGAGCCCGTCATGAACATGTGGATGGCACTGGCCCCCTACGGCATCCTCACGGTCCTCTCCGTCGTCGCCCTCACCATCCCTCCCGTGCAGGAGACGCTCGAGCGGTTCGCCTTCGGGATGCCGTTCCCCGCGACCGAGACCGGCTTCGGAGTGGTGATGGACGCGGAGGAGATGTACGAGCCGTTCACTCCGCTCGCGCACCCCAGCGGACTCCTGCTCCTCGCCGTGCTGCTGTCGTGGGCCCTGTACGGCGCGCGCGGCTACTTCGCGAAGTGGCGGGAACAGGACGATCCGCCGCCCGTCGTCCGCACGGCGCTGAGCGACGGGGTCCCGGCGACCACCGCGATCGTCATCTTCCTCGTCCTGTCGAGCATCTACAGCCACTCGGGGCAGGTCGACGTGCTCGCCTTCGGCGTCGGTGAGGTCGCCCCGCCGCCCGTCTACGCCTTCCTCGCTCCCGTGATCGGCATCGTCGGCGCGCTGGTGACCAGCAGCAGCACCTCGTCGAACATCCTCTTCGCCCCCATGCAGGATGCCGTTGCCGCGGCGCACGACCTCAATCAGGCCGGCGTGATCGCCGGACAGAGCGCGGGTGGCTCGATCGGCAACGTCATCGCTCCGGTGAACCTCACCCTCGGCGCGGCTGCGGCCGGGATCGCCGGCAAGGAAGGCACCATCATGCGCATCTGCGCTCTGTGGCTGCTGCCGGTCGCCCTCATCATCGGCGCCCTGACGATCCCGATGGCGCTCATCGGATCCTGAGCCGGAAGGAGAACGACGATGACCACGACCGGATACCAGGGGATCGCACTGGTGGCGATGCTGCTCTCGCTGCCGTTGATGAGCTGGGGCACGACCGCCGATCTGCTCCCCGTCACGATCGCGGCCGCCGCACTGCTGACGATCGGCGCCCTCGCGCTGACAGTGCTCCGCTACCTCCACCCGGCAGACGACGAGGAGGAATGAGATGAGCACCCGCACAGCCCCGCTGACCGGCCGTCCCCCGGCCCGTGCCGAACGTGGCATGGTCGCCGCGCCGCACGCGCTCGCCGCGGAGTCCGGCCTCGCCCAGCTGCGCCGCGGCGGCAGCGCCGTGGACGCCGCGATCGCCGCGAACGCCGTCCTGTGCGTCGTCTACCCGCACATGGCGGGTCTCGGCGGCGACGCCTTCGCGCTGATCCAGCCTTCCGATGGCCCTCTGGAGGCCCTCAACGCGTCGGGACACTCCGCGCAGGCGGCGACACGCGAGTGGTACGCCGAACGGGGGCACACCGACGCGCTGCCCGATCGGGGCGGCGCGTCCGCCCTGACGGTGCCGGGCGCCGTCGACGGCTGGCGACGGGCGCATGAGCGACACGGGCGATTGCCGTGGGCGGACCTGTTCGCCGACGCCATCCGCCTCGCACGCGAGGGCGTCGCGGTGGGACGATCGCTGGCCCAGTGGTCCGCGCAGGACGCGTCGCTGCTGGCCGAGGACGCGTCCGCCGCGTCCGTGTTCCTCCCGCGCGGACGGGCGCTGCGCGAGGGCGAGCGCCTGATCAACGCCGACCTGGCCGACGCACTGGCCGGCATCGCCCGCGACGGCGCCCGTGCCGCACTGTACGAGGGCGAGCTCGCCGAACGGCTCTGCACCGGCACACCGGACTCGCCCCTGCGCCCGGACGACTTCGCCGCCTTCGAGGCGGAGTGGGTCGAACCGCTCCGCGGTCGCTATCGCGACGTCGGCGTCGCCCAGATGCCGCCGAACACGCAGGGCTTCACCGTGCTGCAGATCCTGGCGATGCTCGAGGAGTTCCCCGTCTCGGAGTGGGAGGACGGCGGCGTCGACTACGTGCACCACGCGGCGGAGGCGACGAAGCTCTCCTTCGCCGACCGGGACGCCTGGCTGACGGACCCCGATCACCACGACATCCCCATCGCCGAGCTGATCCAGCCCGCCTACGGGAAGCAGCGCGCCGAGCTCATCGACCGGGACGCGGCGATGACCATGTCCGAGGTGGAGTCCGGTCTGCCGGGCGGCTGGCAGGGCGAGCGCGCCGTCCCCACCGGCGACACCTGCTACCTCTGCGCGGTCGACGACACCGGACTCGCGGTCTCGCTCATCCAGTCGATCTACCACGACTTCGGCTCCGGCGTCGTCGCCGACGGCACCGGGATCATCCTGCAGAACCGCGGTTCCTTCTTCTCGCTGGATGCCGACCACCACAACTCGCTGGAGCCGGGCAAGCGCACCTTCCACACCCTCATCCCCGGCATGCTCTTCGACGAGTCCGGCGCATTCCTCGCGGCGATCGGGTCGATGGGCGGCGAGGGGCAGCCGCAGACGCAGGTTGCGCTCACCACGCGCCTCGTCGACTTCGGCTACGACGCCCAGCAGGCGATCGAAGCGCCGCGGTGGCTCATGGGACGCACCTGGGGAACGCAGTCGCAGGACCTGTCGATCGAGGGACGCTTCTCCGATGCGGTCGTGCGCGAGCTCGAGCGCCTGGGCCAGCCGGTGCAGATGCTGCCCGACTGGGACGACAACGTCGGGCACGCGCAGCTGATCCGCCGGACGGCCGCAGGCTTTCTCGAAGGAGGCGCCGACCCCCGTGGCGACGGCGCCGCGCTCGGGTACTGACCGACGCCGGTGCCGCCTGGGCTATCGAACCCCGCGACGCGCGGTCACAGCTGATCGCGCAGCCACGACACCGATCGCACGCGGGCGCCTGCATGCTCGACCCGCGCGGCCAGTGCGCGATCGCTCGTGACCACGGTCACGGCGCGGCCGGCCGCGACGAGACGCTCAGCCTCGGCGACGATCGCGTCGTCGCCGTGACCGGGTGCGCGCACGACCCGAATGCCGTCGGCGTCGGCCGCGTCCCGCGCGGCGCCCTCGAGCACGACGTGGAACTCCGGGAACCACACGTCCTCGGCGAGCCCCAGCTGCGCGGCATCGACGCCGCGGATCGCGAGCGCCGCGAGGTCGGACAGCAGACGTCCGGCGGCACCGGCGCGGTCGCGCCACCAGCCGTCCGGGACGGCTCCCACGACGTTCGCCGCATCGACGACGACCACGGGACGCACATCGAGCAGCGCGCGCAGCCGCGGCCACGCGGCGGCGAACCCCGGGTGCAGCGGCAGCGCGTCGACGTCGGCCGTGGGCACCCAGGCCAGCGCACGGCTCTCCGGGTCGCTGATGACCGGTTCGAAGGGCGTCGTCACGTCGGCGACCAGCGTCGTGTAGGACCAGATCTTCAGGTCGAGGATGCTGAGCAGACGCGGCTGCACGCCGCTGCCCGGCACTCCGGCCTCTTCCGCGGACTCGCGCAGCGCGCCGTCGCACGCCGACTCCCCCTCGTGACGCGCGCCGCCGGGCAGCCCCCACGTGTCGCCGAAGTGGCTCCAGGCCACGCGGTGCTGCAGCAGCACGCCGCGGGCGGGGTCGACCGCGAGCAAGCCTGCGGCGCCGAAGCGCCCCCAGTAGCGCTCACCCGAGTCGGCCACGACCCACGCGTCCCCCGGATCACGGGGACCGTGCGGGCGCCGCGGCTCACCGGGAGCGGGGGGAACGATCGTCACCCGTCCAGACTCTCACACCCCTCGGCGCGCGATCCGTGCACCCGGGACTCGCGATGTCACGGAACGACACGCGACGCGTGTGCCCCCGCGATGGACGCGACCGCACCTGACACGACCGTGCCCAGAGGGCGTCGCGCTCAGCGCTGGCGCTTCTCGCGCACGCGCATGTTCACGACGATCGGGGTGCCCTCGAAGCCGAACAGCTCGCGCAGGCGGCGCTGGATGAACCGGCGATAGCCCGGGTCGAGGAAGCCGGTCGTGAACAGCACGAACGTCGGCGGCCGGGTGGAGGCCTGCGTGCCGAAGAGGATGCGCGGCTGCTTGCCGCCGCGCAGGGGGTGCGGGTGCTCGGCGACGAGCTCGGCCAGGAACGCGTTGAACTTGCCGGTCGGGATGCGCTGATCCCACGACTCCAGAGCCGTCTCCAGCGCCGGGACGAGCTTGTCGAGGTGCCGGCCGGTGCGTGCCGAGATGTTCACGCGCGGCGCCCACGCCACGTGCGCGAGGTCCTGCTCGATCTCGCGCTCGAGGTAGCGGCGACGATCGATGTTCTCCATGTCGGTGTCGTTGAGGCGATCCCACTTGTTGAAGGCCAGGACGAGCGCCCGGCCCGACTCGAGCACGAGGTCGATGATGCGCACGTCCTGCTCGCTGAGCGGCTCGGTGATGTCGAGGACGACCACGGCGACCTCGGCCTTCTCGAGCGCCGCCGAGGTGCGCAGCGACGCGTAGAAGTCCGCGCCCTGCTGCAGGTGCACGCGACGGCGGATGCCGGCGGTGTCCACGAGGCGCCACAGCTTGCCGCCGAGTTCCACGACCTCGTCCACGGGGTCGCGGGTCGTGCCGGCCAGGTCGTTGACGACGACCCGCTCCTCGCCGGCGGCCTTGTTCAGCAGTGACGACTTGCCGACGTTCGGGCGCCCCAGGATCGCGACCCGGCGCGGTCCGCCGAGCTCGTTCTTGGCCACCGCCGAGACCTCGGGCAGCACCTTGGCGACCTCGTCGAGCAGGTCAGCCACCCCGCGTCCGTGGATGGCCGAGATCGGATGCGGCTCGCCCAGTCCGAGGTTCCACAGCGCGGCCGCCTCGGGCTCGTGGCGTGCGTCGTCGACCTTGTTCGCGACGAGGAAGACGGGCTTGTGCGCCTTGCGCAGCAGCCGGACGACGGCCTCGTCGGTGGAGGTGGCTCCGACCATGGCGTCGACGACGAACAGCACGACATCGGACAGCTCGATCGCGATCTCGGCCTGCGCGGCGACGGAGCGATCGATGCCCTTGGCGTCGGGCTCCCAGCCGCCGGTGTCGACGATCGTGAACTTCCGGTCCATCCACTCGGCCTTGTAGGTGACGCGGTCGCGGGTCACCCCGGGCGTGTCCTCGACGACGGCCTCACGACGGCCGAGGATGCGGTTGACGAGCGCGGACTTGCCGACGTTCGGCCGGCCGACGATCGCGACGACCGGCAGCGCGGGGAGGATCTCGACGGCCTCGCCGCCGGCGGTGAGGCCCGCGAGCAGCCGCGCATCCTCTTCCTCGAGGTCGTAGTCCGCGAGCGAGGCGCGCAGCGCGGCCGCGCGCTGCTCGGCGAGCTCCTCGTCGAGGTTCGCGAGCTTCTCCTCGAGCTGATCGGGCCCGCCCTCGTACTCGTTGTCGTGCGTGTTGTCGCTCATGCCTGGGTTCCCGTTCCGGTGCGGATGATGTCGAGGACGGCGTCGACCGTCTGTGCGAAGTCGAGCGCGGTCGTGTCGACGACCGTCACGCCGGGTGCGGCGGTGAGGAAGTCGACGACCTTCGCGTCCGAGGCGTCGCGGCGGTGCAGCGCGGCCGCGACGGCGGCGGCGTCGTGCGTGGTCAGTTCGGCGCTGCGGCGGGCGGCGCGCACCTCGGGCGCTGCCGTCAGCAGGAGCCGGACCGGTGCGTCGGGAAGGACGACCGTCGTGATGTCGCGGCCCTCGACGACGACGCCCGGCTTGCCGGACTCGTCGACGAGCGCGCGGAACAGGGCGTTGACCGTCTCGCGGATCACGGGAACCCGGGCGACGCCGCTGACGGCGTCGGAGATGCGCGGGTCGCGGATCGCGTCGGTCACGTCGACGTCGCCGACGCGCACCCAGTAGTCGTCGGGGTCGAGCGAGATGTCGTAGGCGAAGTCACCGGCCGCGTCGATGACGGCGGCCGCGTCGGAGGTGTCGGCGTCGTGCGCGAGCACGTGCCACGCCAGCGCACGGTAGGCGGCGCCGGTGTCGAGGTAGCCGTAGCCGAGGCGGCGGGCGGCCTCCTTCGAGACACTCGACTTGCCGCTGCCGGCCGGGCCGTCGATCGCCACGGCGACGACGTCGCCGGCCGGGGCGGACTCGGCCGCTGCGACCGCAGGATGGGAGGAGTCAGTCATTGGTGGTGCTCGCAATCTTCCAGCCGCGGGCTTCGAGGCCCTCGACGGTGTGACGGACGACACTCGGGATCACGCTGATCTCGGCCAGGCCGAACTGCGCGCCCGGCGAGTGCTCGAGGCGGAAGTCCTCGACGTTGACCTCGAGCTCGCCGAGCTCGCCGAACAGGCGGCCCAGCTGGCCGGGAGTGTCGTCGACGAGGACGACGACCGTCTCGAAGCGCCGGTTCTGCCCGTGCTTGCCCGGCAGGCGCTCGACGCCCTCGTTGCCGCGCCGGATGGTGTCGGCGACGGCGCGGCGCGCGCCGGGGCTGTCGGGCGCGCGCAGCGCCGACGAGACGGCCTGGAGGTCACCGGCGAGCGCGTCGAGGACCTCGACGACCGGTGCGGCGTTGGCTCCGAGGATCTGGACCCACAGCTCGGGTGCCGAGGCGGCGATGCGCGTCGTGTCGCGGACGCCCTGACCGGCCAGCCGGAGCGAGCCGTCGGCGGCGTCGGCGAAGCGTCCGGCCAGCAGCGAGGCGACCAGCTGCGGCACGTGCGAGACGAGGGCGACGGAGCGGTCGTGCTCCTCGGGCGTCATCTCGATCGGCATCGCGCCGAGATCCAGCGCCAGCCCCTCGACGAGCGCGAGGTCGTTCGCGCGGGTCTCCTCGTCGCGGCACACGACCCACGGACGGCCGACGAAGATGTCGGCGCGCGCGGCGATCGCTCCCCCGCGCTCACGCCCGGCCATGGGATGCGATCCGATGTAGCGGGTCAGATCGACCCCGCGGGCGCGCAGCACGCGCAGCGGGTCGAGCTTGACGCTCGCGACGTCGGTGACGACGGCGTCGGGGAACGCGGCGAGCTCGCGCTCGACGACGTCCGCCGTGACGTCCGGCGGCACGGCGACCACGACGAGCGCCGGGCGGTCGTCGGCACGGGCGGCGCGGCCGGCACCGTAGTCGATCGCGAGGCGCAGCTGCGACGGCGAGGCGTCGGCGAGCACGACGTCGACGCCGAGCCCGCGCAGGGCGTGGCCGATGCTCGAGCCCAGCAGGCCGGCGCCGACGACGCGCACCGTGCCGCTCGTGCGGGCCGCGCGCGCACGAGCTGCGGCGCTGGTCGCGTCGGTCACTTCTCCGCCTTAGGACTCGGAATTCGAGGGGCGCTCACCGGATGCCGGCGCCTCCGCGCGCGCGAGAGTCAACAGCGCGCCGCGTTCCACTGTAGTCAACTCGCGGGCCCGGCCCGCTGGGAGCGTGCCCAGGTGCAGGGGCCCGAACTGGCGGCGCACCAGTTCTCGCACCGGATGGCCGACCTCGGCCATCATGCGGCGCACGATCCGGTTGCGCCCGGAGTGCAGCGTGAGCTCGACGAGGCTCGTCTCTCCGCTCGTGTCGAGCAGTCGTGCCTTGTCGGCGGCGATCGGCCCGTCCTCGAGCTCGATGCCCCTGGTGAGCCTCGCGATCGTCTGAGCCGTCACGCGGCCGTCGACCTTCGCGATGTACACCTTCGTGACACCGAAGGACGGGTGGGCGAGCACGTGCGCGAGCTCACCGTCGTTGGTGAGGACCAGCAGCCCGGAGGTCTCGGCATCCAGTCGCCCGACGTTGTAGAGACGCTCGGGCCACTCCTTGGTGAAGCGGCGCAGATCGGGCCGGCCTTGCTCGTCCTTCATCGACGAGACGACACCGGTGGGCTTGTTGAGCACGACGTAGCGCTTCGTGGCGTCGAGCTGGACGGCGGTGCCGTCGACGTCGACGATGTCGGTCTCGGGGTCGATCCGCGAACCGAGCTCGGTCACGACGACGCCGTTGACGCGCACGCGCCCTTCGACGATGTACTGCTCGCATACGCGGCGCGACGCCACACCGGCGTTCGCGAGCACCTTCTGCAGTCGGACGCCGTCCGTGCTCCGCTCGCCGTCGCCCGGTTTCTGCGCGTGGGGAAGGGTCATCTCAGCACCTCACTGTCGAAGCCGTCCGACCCGTCGTCGAGCAGCGGCGAGATCGGCGGCAGCTCGTCGAGCGAGTTGATGCCGAGATTGGTCAGCAGCGCATCGGTCGTCTTGTAATTGATCGCCCCGGTCTCGGGGTCGGTGTACGCCTCGGTGATCAGGCCGCGGGCCACGAGCGTGCGCACGACGGAGTCGACGTTCACGGCGCGGATCGAGGCGACCTGGCTGCGGGTGACGGGCTGCTTGTACGCGATGACGGCGAGCGTCTCCAGCGCCGCCTGCGACAGCCGCGACGGCGCCTGGGCGTTCACGAACTCCGACACAAGGTCGTCGTGCTCCTCGCGCACGTACAGCCGCCAGCCTCCGCCGACCTCGCGCAGTTCGAAGCCGCGGCGCGGGCCGCCGGTCTCGCCGTCGTAGTCGGCGACGAGGCCTTCGACGGCCTGCCGTACGGCGGGGACGGGCGATCCCACGGCGGCGGCGAGGGCGACGAGGCTCTGCGGCTCGTCGACGACCATCAGGATCGCCTCGAGCCGTCGGGCGACGTCCGCCGGCTGCTGCGAGCGGCGCTCCGCCTCGCTGTCGGCCTGCGCGGCGACCGGCTCCAGGTCGTACGGGTCATCGGTCACGTCAGTGGTCATAGTCGGCTCCCAGAGTGGCCAGGTTCTCTTCGGACCACCGCTCGGCGGTCCAGCGCAGCGTGAGCTCGCCCAGCGGCTCGATCTGCTCGAACGAGAGGGCGGCGTGGCGGTACAGCTCCAGCACGGCGAGGAACCGCGCGACGACGACCCCCGTCTGATCGACGCCGGCGATGAGCTCGCGGAAGCTGAGCTGCCCGGCGTCGCGCAGCAGCGTCACGACGACGGCCGCCTGCTCGCGGATCGAGATGAGCGGCGCATGCAGGTGGTCGAGCCCGACATGCGGGATCTCCTTCGGGGCGAAGGCCATCATCGCGATCGCCGCGAAGTCCTCTTTCGACAGCGTCCACACGAGCTCGGGGACGGCGCGGCGGTACTTCTCGTCGAGGCGCACCGCGCGCACGTGCCGCCGGTCCTCGCGGACGAGGCAGCGCGCGAACCACGCCGAGACCTCCTTGAACGCGCGGTACTGCAGCAGCCGCGCGAACAGCAGGTCGCGCGCCTCGAGCAGCGCCACGGACTCGGCGTCGACGAGCTCGCCCTGCGGCAGCAGGCCGGCGACCTTCATGTCCAGGAGCGTCGCGGCCACCACGAGGAACTCCGAGGCCTGGTCGAGCTCGTCCTCGTCGATGCCGCGCAGGTACGCGATGAACTCGTCCGTGACCCGGCTCAGCGACACCTCGGTGATGTCGAGTTCGTGCTTGGAGATGAGGGTGAGCAGGAGGTCGAACGGCCCGTCGAAGTTGCCGAGCGAGACGCGGAAGCCCGGTTCGGGCTCTGCGCCGGTCTCCTCGGCCGATGACGCAACCTCGTCCGCCGCCCGCTCTCCGACCGGCCCGGACGTCGTATCGGTCTCGTCAGGCGACGGCGCCACGGGCAACCAGCTCCCGCGCCAGTCGCAGATAGGCCTGGGCGGCCGCGTGCTCGGGCGCGAACTTCGTGATCGGGACGCCGGCGACAGACGCGTCCGGGAACTTCACGGTGCGACCGATCACGGTCTCGAGCACATCGTCGCCGAAGGCTTCGACGACGCGCTCGAGCACCTCGCGGGAGTGCAGCGTGCGCGGGTCGTACATCGTGGCGAGCACGCCGTCGAGCGTGATCGAGGGGTTGAGCCGGTCCCGCACCTTGTCGATCGTCTCGATCAGCAGCGCGACGCCGCGCAGCGCGAAGAACTCGCACTCGAGCGGGATCAGCACGCCGTGGCTCGCCGTCAGCGCGTTGACGGTGAGCAGCCCCAGCGACGGCTGGCAGTCGATGAGGATGACGTCGTAGTCGGCGGCGACCTTGCGCAGCACGCGCGCGAGGATCGTCTCGCGGGCGACCTCGTTGACCAGGTGCACCTCGGCGGCCGACAGGTCGATGTTCGCGGGGACGAGGTCGAGCCCTTCGACCGAGGTCGGCACGATGACATCGCCCGGGTCGCGCTTGGTGTCCAGCAGCAGGTCGTAGATCGTCGGGACGTCGTGCGTCTGCACGCCCAGACCCGCCGACAGCGCGCCCTGCGGGTCGAAGTCGACGGCGAGCACCTTGCGCCCGTACGACGCCAGCGCGGCCGCGAGATTGATGGTCGTCGTCGTCTTGCCGACGCCGCCCTTCTGGTTGCACAGGGAGATGATCCGCGCCGGACCGTGGCCGTCGAGCTTCGGCGGGGTCGCGAAGCCGTGGTACGGGCGACCTGTGGGCCCGATCGGGTTGTCGCCCGAGGAGGCCTTCTTCGTCCCCCGCGCCTTTTCCGTCACCGACGTCCTGCCTTCCGCTGTGTGCCATTGATTCTCGCACAGGCATGCAAGCCGTCCGCGTGGGCGGGGCCGGTGTCCGCGCACCCGATGAGGGGCGCGTCGCCGAACACGCGACCGCGCGCCGGACGTTGCGCGTCACAGGCTCCCGAGCACGTCGAGGCGCAGCTGCGCGGCGAGCCCGATCACGACGTAGTCCAGCACGATGATCAGCGGCAGCCAGGACAGGATCACCGCACCGGCGGGCCGCTGCATCCTCCCCCACACGCCCGCGCGGAGCGACCAGCCCAGCACGGTCCAGAACAGCGGGATGGTCATCAGCCACACCACCATGCACCACGGGCACAGCGAGCCGTACTCGAAGACGCTGCGGTAGGCGAAGAAGTGCACGAGCGCGAAGCCGCCGAGGACGAACACGCCGTACACACGCCAGAACCAGGCGCGCAGGCCCTCCGGTGCGGCCAGCGCGCTCACACCGGCGAAGACCGGGCCGAGGAACAGCGTCATCCCGATGATCGAGTTGCTGAACCCGAGCAGGTTCCCGCCCGGCGACAGGAGGTTCGGGCCGCACGTCACGAGCGGGCTGATGTCGCAGGTGATGAGCGGGTCGGCGCCGCTGAGCTGGCCGATGTACTCCTGGTAGAGCAGGAAGGACACGACCCAGGCGACGGCGCCCGCGGCGATCCAGAGGATCGCGAGGCCGCGGCCGGGCCGGAACGTGCGGATGCCGGGGTCAGCTGTCGTCACGCATCCAGTCTGCGCGCGGCGGTGCCTCGGTGCCGGGCGCACGACCGTGAAAACCCCGACGGCCCAGGGATGCCGGGGCTCAGCGTGCGCGCGGATGCGATGTGAGGTACACATCGCGCAGCGCGTCGGCGGTGACGTGCGTGTAGATCTGGGTGGTGGCGACCGAGGCGTGGCCGAGCAGCTCCTGCACGACGCGGACGTCGGCGCCGCCCTGCAGAAGGTGGGTGGCGAACGAGTGGCGCATCGTGTGCGGCGACACGTGCGCCGCGAGCTTCGCGCGCTCGGCCGCCTGCTGGATGATCAGCCACGCGCTCTGCCGCGACAGCGGGGCCCCGCGCGCGCCGAGGAACAGCCGCGGCGTCGACGTGCCCCGTCGTGCGAGCTCGGGCCGCACGCGCGCGAGGTACGCGTCCAGGGCCGCGCGGGCGTACGAGCCGACGGGGACGATCCGCTCCTTGGAGCCCTTGCCGCGCACGCGCAGCACATCCCCGTGCGTGACGTCGTCGACGTCGAGCTGGATGATCTCGGACACCCGCGCGCCCGTCGCGTACAGCAGCTCGAGCAGCGCACGGTCGCGCAGCCGCAGCGGTTCGGCGTCCGCCTCGGAGCCCGGCTCGGGACCTGCGGCGTCCAGTAGCGCGAGGACCTGCTCGATCGTGAGCGCCTTCGGCAGGCGCTGCGGGGCCTTGGGCGGGCGCAGTCGCCCGGTCGGGTCCTCGCCCGTGATCCCCTCGCGGGCGAGGAAGCGGTGCAGCCCGCGCACCGACGACTGCAGGCGCGCGATCGAGGTGGCCGCCGGCGGCGGCTCGGCCGAGGCCCGCTCCGCGGCGAAGTCGGCCACGAGCGCCGAGGTCACGGCATCCGGGGTCTGGATCCCGCGCGTCGCGAGCCACGCGAGATAGCCGGCGAGATCGCGCCGGTAGGCGGCGACGGTGTGCTCGGAGAGGCCGCGCTCGATCGTGATGTGCCTGAGGTAGGCGTCGACCGCGCGATCGAGCTTCACGCCGACGGCGCTCCGATCGGACGCGAGCGGCGCGGCCACGGCGCGTCGGCGGCGGCGAGGGTCGCCCAATCGCGCGCGCGGGCGGCGTGCGCGGCGAGGACTCCCACGACGAGCGACGGATTCTGCACGCGACGATCCAGGACGGCGTCCACCACCTCGTCCAGCGGCACCCAGCGCACTTCGATGTCGGCTTCCTCGTGGAAGCGGGCGAACGCCTCGGTCGCGGCGGCCAGTCCCCGGGCGAGGAAGATGCGGATCGCCTCGTCGCTGCCGCCGGGCGTCGTGTAGAACTCGGCGAGCGTGTGCCAGCGGGATGCCGTCAGGTCGGCCTCCTCGGCGAGCTCCCGCTGCGCGGCGAGCAGGGCGTCCTCGTCGGCGACGTCGAGCAGCCCGGCCGGGATCTCCCAGTCCCGCGCGCGCACGGGGTGGCGGTACTGCTTGATGAGCAGCACGCGGTCCTCGTCGTCGAGCGCGAGGATCGCGACGGCACCGGTGTGGTCCATGTACTCGCGCACGATGGTCTCGTCGCCGTACGCGATCTCGTCGCGCCGGATGTTCCAGACGCGTCCCTCGAACACCGTCTCGCTGCGGGTGACCGCGACCGAGGCCGGCTCGTCCTGCAGCGTGTCAGTCATTCTCGACGTCGAACAGCTCGCTCGCGCGGTGCCGGTCGAGCGCCGCCGCGATCAGGCCGCGGAACAGCGGGTTCGCCTCGGTCGGGCGCGAGCGCAGCTCGGGGTGCGCCTGCGTCGCGATGTAGTACGGGTGCACGTCGCGGGGCAGCTCGACGTATTCCACGAGGTTGCGGTCCGGCGACAGACCCGAGAACCACAGGCCGGCCGCGGACAGCTCGTCGCGGTAGGCGTTGTTGACCTCGTAGCGGTGGCGATGACGCTCGGAGGCCCGCGTCGCGCCGTACACCTCGGCCGCCAGCGACCCGTCGGCCAGCTCGGCCTCGTACAGCCCCAGGCGCATCGTGCCGCCCAGGTCGCCGTGGTCGATGATGTCGACCTGCTCGGCCATCGTCGCGATGACGGGGTGCGGCGTCTCGGGATCGAACTCGCTCGAGCTCGCCCCCTCGATGCCGGCGACGTGACGCGCGTACTCGATGACGATGCACTGCAGGCCCAGGCAGATGCCGAGCGTGGGGATCCCCTGCTCGCGGGCGAACTTCAGCGCGCCGAGCTTGCCCTCGATGCCGCGGATGCCGAAGCCGCCGGGCACCACGATCCCGTCCAGCGGCGCGAGCGCCTTCTCGGCGCCTTCGGGCGTCTCGCACAGGTCGGAGGGGATCCACTTCACGTGGACCTTCGTCTCCTGCGCGAAGCCGCCGGCCTTGAGCGCCTCGGTGACCGACAGGTACGCGTCGGGCAGGTCGATGTACTTTCCGACCAGGCCGATGGTGACTTCGTGCTTGGGATTGTGCACGGCGTTGAGCACCGTGTTCCAGCGGGTCCAGTCCACATCGCCGGCCTTGTCGGCCAGGCCGAGGCGGCGGGCGATGTACGCGTCCAGCCCCTGCTCGTTGAGCGTCGACGGGATGTCGTAGATGCTCGGCAGATCGACCGTGTTCACGACGCCCTCGATGTCGACGTCGCACATGAGCGCGATCTTGTTGCGGTTGCTCTCGCTGACGGGGCGGTCGCTGCGCAGCACGAGCGCATCCGGCTGGATGCCGACCTGGCGGAGGGCGGCCACCGAGTGCTGCGTCGGCTTGGTCTTCTGCTCCCCCGAGGCGCCCATGAACGGCACGAGCGAGACGTGCACGAAGAACACGCTGTCGCGGCCGAGCTCGTGGCGCAGCTGACGGGCCGACTCCAGGAAGGGCTGCGATTCGATGTCGCCGACCGTGCCGCCGACCTCGGTGATGATGACGTCCGGCTTCGGGGTCTCGTCGGCCTGCAGGCGCATGCGCCGCTTGATCTCGTCGGTGATGTGCGGGATCACCTGCACCGTGTCGCCGAGGTACTCGCCGCGGCGCTCCTTCGCGATGACCTGCGAGTAGATCTGGCCGGTCGTCACGTTGGCGGCCTGGCTCAGTTCGATGTCGAGGAAGCGCTCGTAGTGCCCGATGTCCAGATCGGTCTCCGCGCCGTCGTCGGTGACGAACACCTCTCCGTGCTGGAAGGGGTTCATCGTCCCGGGGTCGACGTTGAGGTAGGGGTCGAGCTTCTGCATCACGACGCGCAGTCCGCGCGCGGTGAGGAGGTTGCCGAGACTGGCGGCCGTCAGACCCTTGCCCAACGAGGAAACGACACCGCCCGTCACGAAGATGTGCTTGGTGGTGTCGTTCGAAATGATGCCCGCGCCTGAAGTGTCCGTCACGGGCTTTCATCCTATCAGCCTCGGCGGCGCTTGGCCCGAGCGGATGCCCCGAGTTTCGGTGTCGGTGTCGGTGCCGGTGCCGGTGTCGGTGTCGCGGTCGACCGCGTCCGCGTCGCGACGAGCACCCAGACCGCTGCGGCGAGGCTCAGCGCCAGCGAGACCAGCAGGAGCGGCACGATGGGATCCTCGCTGTACGCGTCGTGGGTCGCCCACCCCAGCAGCGGCACCTGGGCGGCGGTCAGCCAGGGCGGAAACCAGCGGACGGCGTCGCGCAGCGGCCCGCCGTGCACACGCGGCGACGCCGCCCGCTGCATCAGGATGCCGGTGAGCGCCAGCGCGATCGCGACGAGCGCGAGCGCCGGGCTGAGCAGGTAGGGCAGCAGCGCGAACGCCAGCTGCGCGTGCCACTCGCCGTGCGAGGGCCCCGCGACGGTTCCCTCCGGGAACTGCAGCTGCACGCCGACGTAGCGGGAGGCGCCCGGCCAGAGGTTGCCGGGCTCGTACTCGGTCGCGCTGTCCGCGACGAGCTCGATGACCAGGTCGCCGTCGGCCGGCACGGGCTCGGCGAGGGGCGTCGGTGGACGCGCGGCGCGGTGGGGCAGCTCGTCGAGCCAGCCGGTCTCGCCGATCAGCGCGCCGACGAGCTCGGCGGGCACGCGCACCGCGATCCGCAGGGTCTGCGGATCGCGGCCGACGCCGTTCCAGGTCGATTCCCACCAGGGCAGCAGCGCGGTCCAGCGCACCTGATCGCGCCATTGGCCGCCGGCGTGCACCGCCGAGGCGGCGTCGGCGAGCGTGTACCGCACCTGGATCTCGTACTCCCCCGGCCACTCGTCGGCCTGCCGGCTCTGCACGAGCGCATGCCCCTTCACGCGACTCTGCTCGAACGGCACATCGACGCCGTCGACGGTGATCGCCTCGACGGTCAGCCGCTGGTCGTGTCCGTCGACCTGGTCGCGCCAGATGCGGGTGATCTGCGGGATCGCGCGCAGGTTCTCGTCGACGGTGGCCCGCATCGTCTCGACGACATCGATGCGCACGCGACCGTCCTCTGCCGGCACGAGGGTCGCCTCGATGTCGAGGTCCGACACGTACAGGCCGTAGTCGCCCGCGACGTCCCGCAGGATCTCGTGGTGGTCGAGGCCGTGCCGCGTCGAGGCCGTCGTGAGGAACGAGAGCGCGCAGGCGGCGACGAAGACCAGCACGGCGGTGGTGCGCAGGAGCAGTCGCCCGGTCGTGACGAAGGCCGGGTCCGATGCGACGTCCCCGGCGACCCCCTCCCGTTCGAGGAGATCGGTGACGAGCCGCCCCGCCCGCCGCGGTGACGCGAACAGGACGGCGTAGGGCAGCAGCGGATCGTTCAGCGAGATGCGCTCGGCGGCGGAGGTCTGGGCGAGGAAGAGCTCCTGCCCGCGCAGATGCTCGTGGGCGTGCGCGCCCTCGGCCGTCAGCGGACGCGCCGACAGCGCAACGGCGAGGACGACCACGGCGAGCAGCGTCGTGACGGCGACGATCGCCAGCGGCCACCAGTACTCGGTCAGCGGCACCTGGTACGAGAGCTGACGGACCAGCCCCCACTGCACGACGGTGAGCGCGAGGGCCGCTCCGATGAAGCCGTCGCGGACGAACCCGCGCGGAACGCGCCGGAGCCCCTGGGAGAACTGCGCGCGATACGCCGGCGCCGCGCGGTAGTGCGAGAGGGCGGAGGGCAGGTCTCCCGCGCGGCCGGTGCGGCGCGCGACGCGCACGAGCCGGCGCGCCGACGCGGCTCCGCCGTCGGTTCGGTGCGCCACGAGCGCATCGACGAGGGCACTCGTCCGCCGTGCGCGCCACAGGCGCGCATCGAGCGACGGCGCGGCACCGCGACGCGCCCGATCCTGCGCCGTGAACCAGGCCCGACCCCGCGCATCGGCCCACGCGACGGCCTTCGCCGCGAGCGCGAGCGGCACCGCGAGCAGCAGAAGGGCCAGCGGCACGAACGGCCCGATGACCTGCACCCAGTACAGCGCCGAGGGCGCGGGCATGGCGAACGTGCCCGGGTCGAAGCGCAGCGTGAACCAGAAGGAGGCATGCGGCGGCAGGTTCTGATCGTTGCGGAGACCGTAGACGACGACATCCCCGGTCTCGACGTCGGGGGTGAGGGTCGCCGAGTCCGCCAGCAGCAGCCAGGCGATCCCGCCGCTGGGCTGCCGCGCGAACGCGTCGACGAGGTCGCGCGGCACCGTGATGCTGAGCTCGCTCTGCGCGGAGGCGTGCGTCCACGCCGGCCCGAACACGTCCCACTGCACCTGCTCGTACCACCGCTGCGACGACGCGTCCTGCGCGCGATGGGCCAGGTCGCGCAGTTCGTAGCGCAGCACCACCTCATGGTCGCCGGCGAGCCGCACCCCCGCCTCGACAGTGATCGTCGTGCGGGTCGCCGCGTTGTCGACGCGCGCGTCGACCGCCCGACCGTCGAGGCTCGCCCCGTGCACGACGGGGCGCAGGTCGTGACCTTCGTACTGCGTCGCGATGACCCGCTCGACCGCCGACTCGTCGATGCCGGCGGGGAAGAACGCGGTGATCCGCTCCTCGACCTGGACGACGATCCGGCCGTCCGCATCGCGGACCAGCTCGTAGTCCGCCGCGAACGAGCGTGCGATCCACGTGTCGGTCGCTGTCCCAGCCGACGAGGTGATGTCCTCGAACGTCAGCGGCTTGTTGATGACCGGCCCGATCATCAGCAGGACGCCCAAGGCGAGGAGCGCGGCCCAGAAGGCGCGGATCCCCCAGCGCAGCCGCGCGCCGCCGTGCGACTGCAGCCACGCCTCGGCGCGCAGCAGCCGGCCGGCCAGCGCGCGGTACAGCGGCGTCTGCCGTCGCGGGACGAGGGCGACCGCGCCGGCGGGAGGCGATGTCCCGTCGGGGGTCATCGAGCTCCGCCGACGGCGATCAGCTCTCTCGCGTGGACGAGCGCCGCTTCGGAGTCGGCCATGCCCGACAGCAGCCGGGCCATCTCGGCTTCGCGGTCGGCGCCCTCGAGCTTTCGGACACTGGATGCCGTGACCGAGCCGTCGCTCGCCTTCACCACCGTCAGATGGTTGTTCGCGAACGCCGCGACCTGCGCCAGGTGCGTGACCGCGATGACCTGGCTCGTCTCGGCCAGCCGGGCCAGTCGCCGGCCGACCTCGATCGCCGCGGCGCCGCCGATGCCGGCATCCACCTCATCGAAGACGAAAGTGGGCACCGGGTCGGTCTGCGCGATGACGACCTCGATCGCGAGCATGACGCGGCTGAGCTCGCCGCCCGATGCGCCGCGTGCGACCGGTCGCGGGTCGGCCCCGGGATGCGGGGCGAGGAGGATCGTCACCTCGTCGCGACCGGCGAGCGACTCCGCACCGGGCTCGACGGTGACCAGGACCTCGGCGTCGGGCAGCGCGAGCGCGCGCAGCTCGGTCGTCACCGCGGCGGCCAGGCGCGCGGCCGCGTCCGTGCGGGCGTGGGTGAGGTCGGCCGCCGCCGCGTCGAGGGCAGCGGTCGCGTCGTGGCGCTGTGCGGTGAGCCGATCGAGGCGGTCGGAGTCGTCGTCGAGCTCGGCCAGCCGCTCCGACCCGCTGCCCAGGACGGCGAGCGCGGCGTCGAGGGAGCCGTGCGCGCGGATGAGCCCGCCCAGCGCGGCGCGACGCTCCTCGACGGCGGCGAGTTCGTGCGGACCACCCTCGTCGAGGTCGGCGAGGTATCCGCTGAGCTCGCCGGCAAGATCGGCGATGCGGTACCCGACATCCTCGAGCGCGACGGAGATCGTCCCCAGTGCGGGGTCGGCATGCGCGCTGCGCTCGAGGGTGCGGCGGGCCTCCGCCAGGAGCGCGGTGACGTCGGGCTGGTCGTCATCGGAGGAGAGCGCGGAGTGAGCGGTGGCTGCGGCGATGCGCAGCTCTTCGGCGTGGGCGAGCCGCTCCGCACGCTGGGCCAGTTCGGCGTCCTCGCCGGGCTGAGGATCGACCTGCTCGATCGCGGTGATCGCGCGACGCAGGTCATCTGCCTCGCGGGCGCGCGCGTCGCGGTCGTCGGTGAGCATCGCGAGTTCGTCGGCGATCGCGCGCCAGCGCGAGTAGGCGTCGCGGTAGGCCGTGTGCGCGGCGGCGACCGCCTCTCCCCCGAAACGGTCGAGCGCGTCGCGCTGGGCGACGGCCGACCGCAGCCGCAGCTGGTCGGACTGCCCGTGGACGACGACCAGCTGGTCGGCGAGGTCGGCCAGCACGCCGGCGGGGGCGGTGCGCCCGCCCACCGTCGCCCGGCTGCGCCCCTCGCTCGAGAGCGTGCGCCCGAGGTAGAGCTCGGCGCGACCGTCGCCGACCGGCTCCGTGTCTCCCCCGGCATCGCGCACCCGCTCGGCCACCGTCCCGTCCTCGGGGACGATCCAGACGCCCTCCACGGCCGCCTGCGCGGCGCCCGAGCGCACGGCGCCGGAGTCCGCGCGCTGGCCGAGGAGCAGCCCGAGCCCGGTGACGACCATCGTCTTGCCGGCGCCGGTCTCACCCGTGATGGCCGTGAATCCCGGCCCCATGGGCAGCGTCGCCTGCGCGATGACGCCGAGGTCGCGCAGCTGGATCTGCTCGATCACAGCGCCTCCGCCGAGCCTCGCCCTGCACCGTCAGGACCGGCGATCGTGCGCAGGGTCGTGGTGAAGGCCCCCGGCCCGCGCCAGCCTTCCACGGGGAGCCGGAACTTGCCGACGAGGCGGTCGGTGAACGCAGCCGGGTGCAGCCGCGCCAGGCGCACCGGACGCTCGGAGCGTCGCACGACGACGCGGGCGCCGGCCGGAAGATCGTGCGAGCGTCGCCCGTCGCACCAGAGGATCCCGGACCCGTTGGTGCGCTCGAGCAACTCGATCGCGACGGCGTGCTCCGGTCCGACCACCAGCGGGCGTGCGAACAGCGCGTGCGCCGAGAGCGGGACGACGGAGATGGCCTCGACGGTCGGCCAGATGACCGGGCCGCCGGCGGAGAAGTTGTATGCCGTCGAGCCCGTCGGCGTGGAGACCACGACGCCGTCGCAGCCGAACGTCGACAGGGGGCGCCCGTCGACCTCGATGACGACCTCGAGCATGCGTTCGCGGCTCGCCTTCTCGACGGTGGCCTCGTTGAGCGCCCATGTCTCGTAAACGACCGCGTCGGCGGAGTCCTTGACCCGCACCTGCAGCGCAAGCCGGTCCTCGACGACGTAGTCGCGATCGATGACCCGGCGCACGGCGTCGTCCATGTCGTCGCGTTCGATCTCGGCGAGGAAGCCTACGTGGCCCATGTTGATGCCGAGCACGGGCGCCGTCCCGTCGCGGACGAGCTCGGCCGCGCGCAGGATCGTGCCGTCGCCGCCGAGGACGATGGCCGCCTCGACCTCGGTCACCGGCACCTCCACGCCGAGCTGCGCGACGCCGAGCTCGGCGAGCGCCTCCAGCAGCGCGAGGTCGTCGATCGGCAGCACCGCGCGCGCTCCGGCCGCCCGCAGCGCAGAGATGACCCGCCGCGCGGCGTCGACGGTGTCCTCACGGTGCGCATGTGCCACCACGAGGATGTTGCGAGGTGCGTCGGGCATCAGGCTCCCGCCAGTCGGTTCACGGTGCTCAACCATTCTGTCGGATTGCCGTCGGCGGCATCGGCGCCGGCAGGGGTCAGGTGCACGAGGTACTCGGCGTTTCCGTGCGTGCCGACGATCGGCGACGCCACCAGCCCGCGCGTGCCGAGACCGAGATCCCATGCCGCCCACAGGACGTTCGCCACGGCGTCGGCGCGACGGCCGGCATCGGTGACGAGGCCCTCGCGCACGCCGGTGCGGCCGACCTCGAACTGCGGCTTGATCAGCAGCACGTGATCTGCCGCGCCGAGCGCGGCGGTCGCGGGGAGCACGTGCGTGAGCGAGATGAACGAGAGGTCGCCCGTGATCACGTCGGGGCGCGCGTCGGTGCCGGCCGCGGCGGCGAGCGTCGCGGAGGTCATGAAGCGGACGTTGAACCCCTCGACGACGCGCACCTCCTGGTCGGCGGCGATCGCGGCGGCGAGCTGGCCGTGCCCGACGTCGACGGCGAGCACGGGGGCGGCACCCCGTTCGCGCAGCACCTGGGTGAACCCGCCGGTCGAGGCTCCCATGTCGAGGGCGACACGCCCCGCCACGTCGACGCCGAACGCGTCGAGAGCGGCGATGAGCTTGTGTGCGGCGCGGCTGACGTAGTGGTCCGCGGCGGCGACGACGACCGTCGCGTCGTCGGGGACCGGGGCGGACGCCTTGACGACGGTGCGTCCGTCGACCGCCACCACGCCCTGCGCGATCAGCTGCGCCGCGTGCGTGCGCGAGCGTGCCAGGCCGCGTGCCGCGACGGCCGCGTCCAGACGCATCGTCATGCCGAGCGGTCGCGCGGCCCGGACTCGAGGTGGCGAGCCAACTCGTCGTGCAGCGCCGCGTACGCCGTGGCGCGCTCGCCCAGCGGCTGCCCCTCGATCACTTCGAGCGTCGAGAGCAGGTCCTCGCGGCGCTCCTCGGAATCACCGGCATCCATCGACATGCCTCCACGATACGCGGGCGGACCTCACGGACGGTGGAACGGATCGGCGTAGAGGCGTTCTGGAACCCGGAATCCGTAGATGGCGCGGCCCGTGCCCCAGATCGCGGCGGCGCCGGCCCGCACGAGGTCGATCGGGCGCTCGCCTTCGGAGACGATGTGGACGTCGGCGCCGTCGATGCGCACCGAGGCCTTCCCGACGATCGTCACATCCCCCTTGGTGATCGTCTCGGGGTAGGGCTCGTGCAGCTCGCGCAGATCGCCGATGAGGTAAGTCGGACGCGAGGTGGTGGGCGCGGCGAAGACGTGCTTGGGGCGGTCGATCCCGGTCAGCACCAGAGCCGACGGCATTCCGGCCGCCTGCGCTCCGGCGATGTCCGTGTCGAGCCGATCGCCGATGAAAAGGGGATGCCGGGCCTCGAAGCGGGCGACGGCCTCGTCGAAGATGGGACGTTCGGGCTTGCCCGCGACGGTGGCCAGACGCCCGACCGCCGTGTGCACGGCGGAGACCAGGGTGCCGTTTCCCGGTGCGACGCCGCGCGCCTGCGGGATCGTCCAGTCGGTGTTCGTGGCGATCCACGGGATGCCGCCTTCGTCCTCGGGCGTGGCCAGCGCGAACGCCGCCTCGGCCAGCTGGCTCCAGCCGACCTCGGGCGCGAACCCCTGCACGACCGCCGCGGGCCGGTCGTCCGCACTGCGGGTCACCTCGAACCCCGCCTTCTCGACTTCGAAGACGAGACCGTCACCGCCGACGACGAGGATCTTCGCGCCGGTGGGCACGCGGTCGCGCAGCAGGCGCATCGCCGCCTGCGGGCTCGTGACGACGTCCTCGGGCTTCGTGTGCAGCCCCAGGTCACGCAGATGCGCGGCCACGGTCGCGTCGCGCCGGGCCGCGTTGTTCGTGATGTACGCGAGGCGCCGACCCTGTGCGGCCCTGTTGAGGCTGTCGACGGCGTGCGGAATGGCGCCGGGGCCCGCGTACACGACACCGTCGAGGTCGGCGAGCACGAGGTCGATTCCCTCGAGCGGGGTCGGCAGTGAACGCGAGAACAGTCGTGGGGGCGTGAGCGGTGCCATCACTCCGCCCGCGGAGCGTCGGCGCTGTCGTCGTCGTCCAGCGCGGGCCGGGGCACGCCCTCAGGCTCAGGCTCAGGCTCAGGCTCAGGCTCAGGCTCAGGCTCAGGCTCAGGCTCAGGCTCAGGCTCATCATCGAGGACGAGCTCTTCGATCTCGTCGACGACCAACACCTCGCGGTCGGCATCGAGGTCGCCGAGCACGTCGGCGGCGACATCCGCGCGGCGACGCCACTCGCCGGCTTCGTCATCGCGGCCGAGCTCCTCGAGCACGACGGCGCGTGCGGCGAACAGACCCGGGCTCCACGAGAATGCGCGGTCGGGGTCGAGCTCGGGGATCTCGAGCTCCTGGAGGGCGCGCTCCGGCTCGCCCAGATCCAGCCGCGCACCGGACATGGCGATGGCCAGCTCGACGCGCACCTCGACCGGCAGCACGGCCCGGTCGACGCCTCGTCCGACCTCGAGCGCGCGGTCCGGGCGGCCGACACCCCGCTCGCTGTCGACCATCAGCGCGATCTGATCGTCACGGCCCGAGATGCGCCGGAACGTGCGCAGCTCGCGTAGCGCGAGAGCGTAGTCGCCGACCGCGTAGGCGGTGATCGCGACCGTTTCGCGCACGATGGCGATGCGGCCCGCACTGCGCGACGCCGCAAGGGCGTGCTCGTGCGCGAGCTGAGGATCCTCATCGATGAGCGCCGCAGCCATCGCGAGATGTCGCGCGACCTGGTCGGCGTTCTCCTTGCTGAGCGTCTTGAGCTCGTTGCGGGCCTGCGTCGGCAGATCGTGCGGAGTGACCTCCTCGGGAACCTCCGGCCCACGCGGGGCGCTGCGCCGATCCGAGTCCTGGGGCGGACGCGACCGCCGGTCGCCGGCATCACGAGCGCCGAACGGCTTACGAGCACCGTCGCGCGCCGGATACGGCTTGCGATCACCGTCGCGCTTCACGTAGGGCTTCCGCTCACCATCGCGCGCCGGATACGGCTTACGGTCACCATCGCGCTTCACGAACGGCTTCCGCTCACCATCGCGCGCCGGATACGGCTTACGGTCACCATCGCGCTTCACGAACGGCTTCCGCTCACCATCACGCGCCGGATACGGCTTACGGTCACCGTCACGCTTCACGAACGGCTTCCGCTCACCATCCCGTCGCGGCGCCGAGGATCGCCCGCCGCTCTGCGGCGCACGATCGCCGCTTCGAGGGCGGGAGTCGGCCGAGTTGTAGCGAGGCTTGCGCGCGTCACGACCAGCCTCCTCGTCTCGGGGGGAGTCTGCTGCCGTCATCACTGGATCCTCTTCACTCGACTTCTTCGCGCATCGGCTGTTAACGAGAAATGGCCACCCAGCTTTGGGTGGCCATTTCACGAAAGAAGTCCGGCGGTGTCCTACTCTCCCACAGGGTCCCCCCTGCAGTACCATCGGCGCTGTGAGGCTTAGCTTCCGGGTTCGGAATGTAACCGGGCGTTTCCCTCACGCTATGGCCGCCGAAA